>ENA-OWLM01000019-OWLM01000019.1-metagenome-genome-assembly--contig:-NODE-19-length-62003-cov-5.062391_pt1 | contig 62003 bp, 83 predicted proteins | sample MGYA00245349_ERZ651102 | MGnify/ENA primary metagenome ERZ651102 (study PRJEB26857, sample SAMEA4031759) | metagenome | biome: human; feature: oral; material: saliva | place: Philippines | collected 2014 | study... | reverse complement strand
ACCTTAACTATGTATCTATTATATCATTATGTAATTTTATTGTCAATAGAAAATGTAAATAAAATATAATTTATTTCAATTTATTTTTAGCTTATCTGACCATTTCTATATACACAATGTCACAGGTAAGTCACAAGATAGCAAAGTAAATAAGCTGGATTAATTAGTCAGTAATGGTCAGTAATGATAAGGCTTAGGCTATTAAAGGTCAGGAATAGTCAGACTATTAGACTATAATATATGACCTTATCTTATTTACTAAGTGACTGTAGTATAGTGTAACAGTATAATGTAGTGGTATATTGTAGTAGAATAGTATAGTATTATAAGTGAGTAAATACAGAACAGTACAGGGATATGTAAGAGTGTAGTGATTTAGGATATAATGATAGGGTGTAATGGTAAAGTGTATGGGTAAGGTATAGGTGTAGAGAGGAGAGAGGGAAGGGATATAGGTTAGGTTAGGGTGGATAAAGAGTGATATAGGGTGTTGTCCATTGTCACGTATCAAAAGTAAAGACTAATCAATAAAAGAGCTGTTTTTTGTGGTGTATTGTTAAGGCGATAAAGGAGGGGCTAGTTAAGGAAGTGTTTAAAAATGTTTGTTTTGTTGAGGTCGATTAAAAAACGGACAGAGGGGATGAGGGCTGAGATTTACCCATTCACCACTAATATAGTTAAGGTAATTTTAGGTTATCACTTACTCTCCCAACGCTTTACACCACCTCACCCATTCACCCTTAAGGTCGATTAAAAAATAAACTGAAAAAGACCTCACCCAAATTTGCCTATTCAGCAGTGAAGTCTTTATGGATAAAATAGGTTATATTATAGTAAATTATTACTATACATTACATATACAAGATTATATACAACATAATTACATAATCCTTGGAGATTTACAAAATTAGGCTAAAGGACTAATCGCTTAGAGACTGTAGGTAAGAAGACTAAAGTCCTGTGAACTAAAATGAGTGGCTATTAGGTAATGACTTAGAATAACGGTGATAGCGGATGAACTCCCTAAGGCTATTTGAGTACTCTCTTGTGGTCTTAGGATTATTATAAAGACTATCTAGCTTGCTAAGGATTGTGTTGAAGAAGAAGTCTATAGGATGTGTATGAGAGCTATCTAAGATGAGCTGTATACGCTCTGTGATGACTGGCTTGCTATTTCTGAATGTGATGTAGTAAGCATGATCTGTAGGGAAGTTATCCTGAATGAAGTCTCTGAGAAGCTTATACCTTGTGTACTTACGAATACGAGATGTGATGACCATTTGATAATCAGGATACTCTCTCACTACTGTGGTATTGTGATCGTAGTGTGCTAGTAACCAACGCTTAAGGTATTTCTTATAAGCTTCTCTTTTCTCCTTCATTCCTTCTTCCTGTGTGAGAAGATATTCTGAATACTTATCAGGAGTGATGAACTCCTCACCTATTGCTAACCTGATGATCCTAGGAGTTAATAGATTACTCCCTGATGCAAAGGAGAAGAAGTCCACAGGTAGCTTAGTGATAATTTGAAAGTCAGTTACCCTTAAGTCGTTATAGCTGTTATACACTGTTGAATAGGCAAAGCTGACTACTTCCTGTGGAGAATAGTCCTCAGCAAGACATCTAAGAAAGTCCATTGTGTAACCTCTACCAAGATTGTTATAGAGTTTCATGTATTTAAAGGCATGAAGCTTCATAACGAATACATCTCTACCTACAAGTTCATATAGTGGTTTACGGTTGTAGACTATCTCATCATACTCCACTGTGACTCCTAAGTAATGACACAGGAATATCCTAAGATTTTCCTTAAGTGTGTACTCAACTACCTTTTTATTCTCCATTTTCTTAGCTAACTGATAAAAATGACCAGGAACTACTGAATGACAGTCAATTCCTTGGTTATTAAAGGCTAAATTACAGATTTTGCTGATTTCCATATATACCTCCTGTGTGTTTTAAACTATCCTAACACATTTTTACCATATAGTCAATATTCACAGGAAGAAATTAGCTGATTTTCTGTAAAGTGTATTTACTCATTTATTATTGGAGTCAATTACTATCTTGTATAAGATAATTATTAATAATATTAGTTAATATCTTATACTAAATAGTTATAGACCCCTAATGATAATCTTGATGATCCTGTGGACTAACACTGTGATTTCACTATTAGGGTCTATCCCTATATTGTATAAGATACTTACTTAATACTATATACTTAAGGATATAAGTAATTATCTTATCTAAAATAGTTATGAACCCCAATGCTATTTGACACAGGTTCACAGGTGTGATACACTTTAGTCATGAAGATACTAAGTTTAGATTTATCATCCACGAGTTCAGGATATGCTATACTGAATGATGGTAAAATAATTGACTATGGAACTATCAAGAGTGATGACAAGGATTTTGTGATTAGAGGTCATTATATGGCTGAGTTTGTGAGATTATTGTTTGCTAAGTATGGTAGTTTTGATGTTGTAGTGATTGAAGAGCTAAAAGTCCTTAAGAATCAGAAAGTACTAGCAATGCTAGGTATTATTCAAGGAATGGTCATTAGAGAGTGTTTTAATTCACAGGTAGAGTTTGTTATGCCTACTGTGTGGAGAAAGCCTTATGGACTAAATGGTAAGCGAGAAGAGGCTAAACAGAAGGCTATTCAGCTATGTAAGGATAAAGGACTAGAAGTAAGCACAGATGATGAGGCTGAAGCTATTATTCTAGGGAAATATTTCTCAAAAAGGGTTGACAGTAACCTATCTGTGTGATATACTAAATGTACTCTTAAACGAAGGGCAATGTAATTGTCCCTCCTGTGTGTATAGCCAAGTGGCAAGGCACAAAGATTTATTAGAGGTTGCAATATGATTAAGTTTGATGATAATTACTCAGTAGATGAGTATGGTAATGTGTATAGCCACAAGTATGGAAAACTTAGAAAGTTAAAACCATACATAAATAAAAGAGGTTATATCATGTATAGATTGAGAGTGGATGGTAAAACTATCCAATACTCAGGACATCATCTTAGTTATTTTGTAAATGTAGGTAAATTTGACACTAGTGATGGACTACAGATAGACCATATAGATGGCAATAAGCTTAATAATCACTTTAGTAACTTGAGAAGAGTTACTGCTAGTGAAAATGCTAGAAACCCTAATACTATAACGTATGGAAGACAATGTACAAACAAGCTAAATCTTGATGTTGAAGAGATTAGAAGTTTGGTTAAGCGTGGTTATTCTCAAACAGAGATAGCTAAAATGTTTAATTGTTGCAGAGCTACCATAAGAAACTATCTTAAAGGCTATAGTATTAAGGACAAAGCATCTTCTTACTACAGAGTAAGAAAATGTCCTCATAGCCAAGTCTGGTAAGGCTCTAGATTGCAACCCTAGGAACGTTGGTTCAAATCCGACTGGGGACTTACCTCTAATATTTCTTCATTCGTGGGTTCAAATCCCACTACACACTTTGGTAATTACCCATTACCTTTCCTTTCTTAATGCCCTAAAATTGTGAGAGGTCTTAGGGCTATTACGGTTGTTTACCGTTGGTTGATTACTCCTTATGAGGAAAGAGGGTTTCAGCACCCTCCTCTTACACCCTTAGTTCAACTGGATAGAACACATGCCTTCTAAGCTTGCAATACAGGTTCAAGCCCTGTAGGGTGTATAATAATTTTTGGAGGTACTTTGTTGTGACTAAACATAGCAAATTATACTCTGAGACTATGCGAGAGCTTAGCTTGCTTGATGAAGACTCTCTCAAACTATATCAAATGCGGTGGGGACTGATTGATGTAGATGAGGTTATCGTCAACAAGGTAGGCTTTGCTGTGTATAATAACATTCCTCCTGCTACACCTGTGGCTAAGAACGCTATGCTTCAGATCATGGCTTCTTACGAAAATAGCTTTGACCGTAAAGAGTGGGCTGACCGTATTGAAGGTAAAGCTACACAAACTACTGTTAATGTTAATCATGACACTAAAGATGGTGTTGAGGAGCTTAAGAATTATACTAAAGCTAAATTGGATGAACTATTTGGAGATATGTAATGGCTTCACATAATCCACAAGAGCATCTGTTTGATAAGCATATTCAGTCTGTGAAAGAACTGATTGAGAAATTTGTGACTTCTGTAGTGTATGGTGGGGATTATATTACAGCAGAAGCAGAAATTATTAATTATCTCACAGACATGTACTCAGAGTCGTTTTTAGGAGAAGTTGATTATATCTTAGATGTTCTAGGATATAATGTGACTCCTCAAAACCTTATTGAAGTCAGAAACAAGGTAGATACCACAGCTTTTGTGAGAAGTAATCGTCACAGACTCAAGGATATCTTTCGAGATCACAGAAAGAGTATTCAGAAGCTAGTTGAGGATAACAGAGACACAATGAGTAAGGAAGATATTCTTAATACCTATTGGAGCAATATTGATAGACTAGCTATTAGTGAAGTTCAGATGGGTATTGAGAAAGCTTCAGTGCAAAGCTCTAAGCTGTTTGAAGATGTCACAGGGGTTAAGCTCCTTAAAACATGGAACGCTATAGGGGATGACAAAACTTGTCCTATCTGTAGAGCTATGGATGGTCTAACCATTCCTGTGACTGAAAGCTTTCAGGCTGTTGCTCCTTCAGCATCTATTTCTGAAGAATTAAGCTACACAGGAGGAGATATAGTATATGCACACCCAAGATGCAGATGTTGGGTCACTTATTCAGAAGCGTAAGGTTCTATCGAACAAAGAGAAGCTAAGTATTCTCTTAGACCAAGTAACTCCTCAGGATCAACTTAAGGATGCTGTGAAAGGTAAGATACCTAAGCACTTTAAGAGGAATACCATTAGAGAGAGACATGGTTTTGAGAAAGAGCTAGAATACTATAAATTAGGGTATACTACAGCACTTTCTGAGTTCAACATAGAATTGTGGTGGTCCCAAGCTGTTCAGTTTGGGGCTTTCCTTAGTGGTGACTATAAAACAGGCTACTGTGTAGCTACACCTCGTTATGGCAAGTCTTTCCTTTGTGGTATTATGTCTAATCACTTTGCCTATGAAGGTGAGAACTGCTATGCTGTAGGTTCTACACAAGAATACTCAGGGATTATCATTCAGCATGCAAGAGAAATTCTTGTTAAGGCTCACCCTGATGTTAAGGCTATGCTATCCTTTGATGAGAAGGATGTCACTTCTGTGGATAAGAGACTTAAGCGTGGTTTGTCATCATTCTCTAGTGAAGGTTTCTCTTTCAGGAATGGTGGTAAGCTAGAAGGTCTATCAGCAGGTTCAAACTTTACTGATCCTTCTAAAATCCACGTTATTGGTCGTGGTGGTAACATGTTTGGAGATGAAGCTTCAGATATTTCACCTATTGCCCTTGGTCACATGGGACGTAGAGAATTTGAGTCAGATGATGGACGAAAACTCATCATGTACTTAATCTCAAACCCACGATCACTCAATAGCTTCTATGACTTCATGACAAATGAAGAGCTTGCAGATGATGAGTTCATTATGTGGCTAGATGTTGTCACAGCTATGGAAGAAGGTAGTATTAAATACACAAAAGAAGAACTGATGAGATCACAGTTTACAATCACTGAGGACTCAATCAGGGAAAACCTTTTGTGTGAGTTTCCTACTGAGAGATCATCATTCTTTGATGCACCTCCTGATATTATTGAGTCATTTGACATGAAGACTGAAGGATTAGACTTCTTCTTAGGAGTTGATAGTGCCTATAAAGGTGCTGACAGTATTCAGGTGACTATTTCTGCTGTTGATAAGAAAAACCACTTCACCACTATTGACACTAAGGATATTAAGCCTGCTGAGTGGATAGATGGTATCACAGCTATTGATATTGTGGATAAGATAGTGACAATAGCCAACACACTTAAGGTTAAAGCTATTGGAATTGACTCAGGTGGTGGAGCACACATAGTACAGCCCTTAAAAATGCGAAGATTATCAGGACAGCTCAAGTGCCCTGTGTATGATATTAACTTTGGCGGTAAACCTACTGAGATTAAGGTTATTGCCAAGGATCCAAGTGCTGAATATGCCTTCAACCGAAGAGCTGAGATGCACTTAATGTTAAGAGGTATGATGGAAGCTAAGAGAGTTTCCTTTGTACGTAAGGTTTGGGATGCTATATCAAGACAGATGTCCTTTGTATCTGAAATTCAGAAACCTGAGGATAGAAAAGTCAAGATTAGACCTAAGGCTGAAATTAAGAAATTGCTAAGACAATCTCCTGACGAACTGGATAGTGTATTGTTATCTATCCACGTAGCAGAATTGTTTTACCTGGGAGGTTCCTAATGGTATGTGGAAAATGTCGTAAGGATGAGTGCGGTGGAGACTGTGCAATGGACCGCTACTTCAAGGGTGATTACAAAGACAGGTTAATCTATGCAAGCTCAGGCTTCAGAGGTATATCTGTCCGTGAAACACTTGAAGATATTGAGAAACTTGCTTTAGATCTACCTGATGTTGATTATATCCTAGACAATATTGTGAATTATATGTTCACAAACAGCTTGACTACAGATGACTTTACAAAGGATGATACTCTTAGAAAGTATCTGTATTCTCATAACTTTAATGGTCAAAGAAACTATGATGTACTCAAGCAGGTTGCTAAAGGGTATAGAAAATATGGTTACTATGGTCTCTTAAGAACTAAAGATGGTCTTGTAGGGATTCATCCAAAGGATATTCTAGCCTGTGTGATTGATTACCCTAAGAAACCTGTCCTAAGACAAACTTTAGCTTATCTAATTAAGAATACCAATGTCTATCAGACACCTTATGACCAAAAGACAGGTAATCCAAGAACTGCAACAGATTACTCTGAAGAAGATATTAAATTAATCCTTAAGGACCCTAAGAAGTATGAAAAAGATGTAATGGTTGTCACAAGTGATGAGTTCGCTTGTGTAAGACTAGATACTTCACAAACCTTCTGTATGAGTCCACTTCTACGTGATAGAAAACGTGTTGAGCTTATTCTTAACATTCTAAACCGTATGAACTATGATATTTCTCGTAATGGTATTGGTACTATTGCACTTCAGGCTAAAGATACCCTGGAAGAGCAAGTACAAGAGAGTGTTGAGCAAGGAACTGCTTTTGAGAGTGGAGAATTGCTTGATCTAGGTCGTACAGCCAAAGAAGAACGTAATCAGAAGATTATTGAGGATATTGAGAAGTTTGCTGAAAAGCTTTCTGAGACTGAGTTCAATGATGCTATTGTGTACACAGGGAACTTCCAAAACTTAGAACAGCTTGAGCGTGATACTAAGGCTACAGACTTCCTTGACTATCTATCCATGTATGTTCCTGCTATTATCTGTCGTATGTTTGGGGTTCCTCCTAGACTATTTGACTCAGATAAAACAGTATCTAATATTGGTACTCACAGTATCATTGATAATGCTATGAAGAACACAATCATCCCTATGAGAGATCACTTCCTTGGTCAGATTGTGCATCTTCTTCAGAAGGCTACTGGATTAAAAGAGCATATCAAGTTTGATAGCTATGAGTTCGCAAGTAGTTACAACTACAACAATGATATCTACATTCTTGATGTATATGATAGATTGAAGGATATCGACAATGATATGGCTGAAGCCTATCTAGCTAAAAACTTAATTGTGTAAGGAGAAAACATGTCAGAAAAGATTTTAAGCATTGAAGAGCTTGCAAAAATGCAGGATAGCTTTATTGAAGCTACACAAACTGACACACCTGTAGCTGTCCAAACACCAACTAGTTCAGTTGTGAATGGTGAGCCTACAAAGATTGGATCTACAGAACCTAAAGATTATACTTTAGTCTTCTACCTTCCAGTTCCAAAAGAAGGAGCTCCTGCTGGAGCTGAAATTGTAATGGATGGTAAAGCATACAAGCAAGTAGTTCATGCTGAGGAAAAATTTGTTTCTCCTCGTATTGCACGTAAGGTTAGACACTATGCTTCTACACTTGCTTTGGCTTTCACTGATCTTAAAGAAGATGGTTCTTCTGAGATCTACACAGTGGAAGACTTAATCAAAGTGTATGAAGTATTTGATGATAATGTTATTGACGCTTGTGAAAAACTTCTTGGATCAGTTTTAGGAGTAAGTGACTCTCTTATCCAGTACATTACAGATCAGTCATTGATTGATAACTGTGCCAAGATTTTGGAGAATAATCCTTCATTTTTTCAAGCTGATTAGTTACCTGGTAAGATATCAGTGGGCTTACATTCAAGGTTTAGTAAAACCTAGAGATGAGTTCACTGGTCTTGCCTATGAAGAGATGGTTCCTGTGTCTCTAGATGAGATAACTGAACAGGTACTAGCTGTTTGTAAAGAATACAATATTAGTTATGAACATGCTATGGATAAGATGTACTATCCTGATATAACTGTTATGTATGCTAAGATGGCTAATGAAAATGCTTTCAAGACATATAATGACTGGTTAAACTTGGATGAGACTTCCCAAGGCAAGTTTGTGACTGATTATGGAACTCCTAAGCCTTATGTGTATGAGATACTTACACCTGATAAACAAAAAGAAGGGCTTGAAAAACAGGAGAAATCTAGAAATACATTGAAAGATATGTACCGTCATGGAGGACGAATTAATGACTGAAGTTATCAGTGATGTTTTAGGGTTTTTAGATACCAAACGAAAAGAAATTTTGCCTGAGTATGTACGTAATGGTAAACCTGTATATACATTGAGAAAATATGCAGACTTGACTGACCTTGATGCAGAAGTGTTAATCAATGGTGGTCATGAGAACGTAGCACAGAAGATTCCTACTATTGGTGCTACAGGAAACATGCTACGCACACCACGTACATCATACGCTGTGAATGTTGAAGTTGCTTTTGATAACCGAGTTAAAGTTGCTGACCAAAAGGTTGGACAAAAGACTGAAAAGGTTTACACCTTTGTGGTTGACCAAAGAGCACTCATGGAACAGAAGTCAGGTCATCTATATGCTAACTATATTGTTGGTTTTGTTGTAGGTAAAGGCAAAGATGATAAGCCTGAAGTTCGAGGCACTGTGCACATTAAGGAAGATGACTTCCTTAATAACTTTGATACAACCTTTGATCCTTTCAGAATGGAAGAGATTATGGAGTTAATTAATAGATATCGCTTAGAACATGGTACAGCTAAAGTACTTGATGAAATTGAGTTCTAATTAACATGGAGGTAATTTGACATTACCTCCTTTTATGTTATATTATGAATATAATTATGCAGGAAGGAGCACTTTGATGGCTAACACAATTAAAGTTCCAAAAATGAAGCTTAAGATTGAAGTTGCTGGTGAAACTAAAGAGTTTAAATCACCTTTAGCTGAAACAATCTTGGCTCAAGTTCGTAAAGTTGTGGTTGGACATGAACAAATTCAATACTATGATGTTGAAGACAAGAAGTTCAAGTCATTCACATATTGCTGTGGCGATAAGTATGAGTTCAACTACGAATTGGAAGAAGTTAAGCTCAAGGAAACTGAGTTTGATTGTTATGGCTTCCCTATCACATACGCAGGAGATAAATAATGACAGAAACAAAAAATGTAGGGCAAACTTACAAAGAGTTTCTGCGTGAAGTCCGTGCGAAACAGTTTGGTTATGAGCTTGATGAGGTATCTAGCATTACTGAAGGTACCACAGTTAAAGCAGTAACGCCTAAAGGAAAAAAGAAGAAGGTGGAAAAGAGTGAGTAAATTTAGAGTGTCTAGGTTTTTAAAACGTGACCTAGTAGTTAGAGTCAACTTTTTAAATGACAAGGGCATCATCCAAAACTCACGTAAACTTTTTGAATTTTATCCTAATAGCTCTCAGGAGAATGAAGGTTGGTATGAAACTGATGATGAAGTTCTTTTGCAGAGCCTAGAAGAAGTAACTGAACAGCTACCTTTCTCTACCGAAACAGAAGCAGGATTAAAACAGGATGGTGTACCTTATGAGTATACCTACTGTGCTTCCTGTGGAGGTAAGAAAGTACGTAAGTTGAAGTACAAGATGTTTGAGGTGGTTAGGGATGCCAATTAAGTCACAGATTGCTAAGAGGATCATTGATGAGATCAATGTGTACCTTGAACAAAAGGACTCCTTGGACTCTATTATGAACCTCTCAAAGACTGGAAAAGAGTCTGAGAAGTTATCTGTTGATAGGCTTGATAACCCTAATGGTTATATGACATTACTCTCTGAAGGTTCTGTCCTTTACCCTGATGGTACAATTAGATTGTACATCTGTAAAGGAACCCTCAAAGATTGGTATGATAATTTAGCTGATGATTTTGAAGGCTATGTTAGTACTGGTCACAGGGACTTAAATGCTTACCCTGTGAGAGAGGGATACTTCAGAAAGTCTGACCTCAAGCTTGTGGTTGATGAACATGGTAGACATGATCTACTTGTAAAACCTCATGTAAATTTAGAACTAAGCAACATTAAGGACTTATTGCTTCAAGATGAGCCTTTTGCAATTTCATCTGAGTTTATGTGGTACCACAAGGAGATTGGGGAAGAAGACTTAGAAGAGTTTACTAAGCTTGCTGAGTATAACCTTGAACATGGTGGGTCTATTGATGTACCTATCACAGATAGAGTAGAAATATCAGGCTTCTCCTTTGTGGGAAACCCTGGTAATGCCAAGAGTGGAGGTTATGAACCTTCACTACTAGTAAGAAATGAGGAAGAACACTTGAAGAATAAAGAAATTCTTGATAAAGTTCTCGCTCACCTTAGTGCACAAGTTGAAGAAGAAGTTAAGGAAGCTACTGAGCTTGAAGTTGCTGAAGTAGTTGAAGCTCCTGAAACAGAAGAAACAACTGAAGCACCTGAAGTAGAGGAAGTTAAAGAAGAAGCTGAAGCTACTGAAGAAAAGGTTGAAGCAGAAGAACCTAAATCTGAGGAAGGTGAAGCTCTTGCTAAAGCTATTGAGGCTATTGAGACTCTTAAAGCTGAAGTAGAAGCACTTAAATCAGAAAAAGCACAATTACAAGCTGAGCTTGAAACTAAGAAAGAAAATGAAGATGCTGTGGAAGGTCAGTTGAGCAAACTTGCTAAACTATTGGAAACTGTAAATCCTACTGTGGAGAAAGCATCTAAAGAAGAACCGAAAGAAGTTGCTAATCGCTTCGGACGTGTTCGTTTTGGAGGACAATAATGACTAAAACTAACTTTGATATTTTGTTAGGTGAAGCTATTGACAACTTGTATGAGCGTACAAAAGCTAAACTAGGCAATGTTGAAAACTTCACTAATGAAGATGGTAAAATTCCTTTTGGTATCTCACGTGACTGGTCAAAAGCACAGCCTTCACTTCGTGAAGTTGGCATGGATGATGAGTTGGTAAACGATATTCTTAAACGTTTTGAACAATCATCTTTTGGTGCACTTCGTCAAGCTAAAAATGGTGACTGGATCATGGAAGGTATCACTTGGGGAACTAAAGCTCCTGATTTTGCCAATGATACTTCAGATGCCTGCTGTTTCACTGAGAAATTCACTATGCAAGCTACAGGTGATGCTACACCAGTACGTTACCTCTGTTTCAAGGACTGTGAAACTCGTCTTGACCGTTTGATGAAAGACAAGATGCACTTCAAACAAGGAGATCTTCTTAACATCTTCCAACGTTTGGGTATGTCTTATGAAGAAGCTGAACAATTCATGGCTTGGTATACTTTCGCCTTTATCGTTCAACGTCATATCGTTCAAGGTATGTTGAACTTCCAAGGTCAAGGTCTTCGTCCATTTGCAGGTGTGGCTGAAATGATGTCTCACCCAGGGGTTACTCCTATTGATGCTTCAGGTTCAGTTATCGGTGCTTTCCGTCAAGTTGCTTGCTACCTTGATGTATTGAACAACCAATCAGCACGGTATAAAATCTATGTTCATCCATTGACTCTTCGTGGAATCAAAGCTGAAATCGTCCCAGGTAAAGACGGTAAGCTTCCACAAGGTTGGTCAGTAAATGGTGAATCAATCTCATTCAGAGGTATTCCTTTTGGAACTTCTTACCACTTGCCATACGACTTAGAAGAAACTATGACTGGTGAAGCTTATGTTATCGACTTGTCTAGAGTAGAAGCATTGACACAATACGACTTGTTCGTACCTCAATCATCTATCTACACTCAACGTACAGAAGATACATCTAAACCAGGATGTGAAGTGATCTGTGACAAGTATGAAAACTTTGGTTTGGTACATACTAACTCACCAATCTCTCACCTTCTTGTAGCTAATATCCCACTTGAACAAACTTGTCCTGCTGTGGTATTTGAACGCATCCAAGGTCTTCTTACAGGTCTTAATCCATTCCCTATGGCAACTATTCCTGCTAAATAAGGAGACAGTAAATGCAACCTGAATTGGAATTAATTAAAATCACCAATAAACTTCAAGAGAAGTGTGGTTGCTTTGACTGTGATGATGGAGCAACAATGCAGGGGTACATGGAGAGCTTTCTTCGTGTACTCGCTCGCTTGTTCTGTTGGACTGATGGTGAGTGTGCTACTATTCTGAAGAGTAGAAGACATGAAGTTATACCTATCACTGAGTTTGAACTATGTGGCTGTGATGCAATGGTTGAGATTAAGCCTTATTACTATAAGGGGTTCGATCCTAATTCACTCAAGGTCTACTTACAGAAACGTAAAGGCTTGGAGAGAGAAGAATATGAACTTGATACTACAAAGTATAACTGGTCCTTTGTGGATGGAACATTACTGATTAATGTTACAGACGAACTCAGCCCTTGCTGTAAATGCTGTGACCCTTGCTCTTGTGAGGCTCAGTATAAGATCATCCTAGACTATGATGCAGGATACACCTCTGAAAGTCTACCTGACTGTATCTATGAGGCTATGTGTCACTTCATGAATATCTTCATTGCTTATCAGAATAAATGTGGATCACTAGATGAGTGTGCTAATATGGACAGATTAGCTGTAGGAGCTGTGCTTAAGCAGAAATCAGTAGACTATATAGTAAGAGAATGGACTATTGACAATGGAAGCATTGACAGGTTCTATGTTAAGCTAATTAATAAATGGACTTTAGCCACTCTTAGCTCACTATCACTGTGTAAGAAAGTTTACACAGAAGGGATGCACTTAGCTATTGGGAGAAGAAAAGAATGTTAGTAAAATACAAAGGAGAATACGCAAGAGAGTCACGCTCTTACGGATGCTCTAAGTGTGGTACTGGACGCTCCATTAGTGGTGTAGAAACATACCGTACTGTGTATAGAACTTACTATGGAGGAAGGTTATATATCTTTGAACAAGGTAAGACCTACCCTGTAGATGAAATTCTAGGTAAGTACCTTACAAACTTAAAATACACAGATAAGCAAGGTAACATTCGTAACACTTTTGAAGAAGTTCCTGATACTACAGAAGCTACTTTTGTTAGGGATATTGAGAATACTGAGTTTCATATCCCTGAAGAGCCAAAACCTACAGAAGAACCTACACCAACTGAACCTCCTAAACCATCTGAGGAACAACCTACAGATCCAGGAGCAGGTGAAGGTTACCCTCCTTCAGATCATCTTGAATAGGGGGTAGTAGATGCCACTACCACAGAATAATAAAGAGATTATTTTATTAAGACAAGGTACAGCTACTCCCACTTATGATGAGAATAGTAGACAAGTCTTTAAATGCCTGTGGGAAGAAGTTGAGCATATTAAGTGTGTTGACCACATGCCTACCTCTAGGGGAGCTGAAAGTGATGCTACTACAATCCATGGGCTTGAAGGCTCTAGGCAATTAGAAACCTTCTATTTCTCACTACACAATCAATCTCACGCTTGTGATTTTGACTTTAAGCATGGTTACTACATTATGCAAAGGATATCCACTAAATGTAACTATTGGGACTGTCCTGAAGATGCAGGATATCTATTTTGGAAAGTAGTTGCTTATAGAAGTTATGAGATACTACCTGGATGTTGGGATATTAAGCTCACTGGTGAGCGATTAGTCCCTAGAGAAAGTGAGCAGATGCTCCTAGAGTGTGCACCTTTTGTTAAGCAATTACAGGGGGTGATTACAGTTGACCACGATTGATATACATAATTTTAAGGGTACTGAGCTAGTTGAAGAATTTACTGATTTTGTTATGACTGGTACATTAGAAGCTAAGGCTATAGCATCTAAGGATACTGGTTTAATGGTAAAATCGGTTAAGATTAGGAAAGTACCTGATGGGTTTGAAGTATACAGTGATAGGGCAGACTTTCCTCCAACTTCTAGAGGTAAGGTCAGATACTATACTAAGGTATATGTTGAGAGAGGTTATCCTCCTAAGTGGGGACCATTCGATTTTATCTATGATGGTTTCATGAACATTGGAGAAGGAGAGCTTGTCAAAGGTGGAATAGGAACATATTCTGCTAGAAGACCTTCAGGAAGAAGAGGATCAGGTTCATCTAATCTATCAGGCAGTGATAGAGCTTCTGTGACAGCTTATTTACAGAAAGCAGGTACTAAACTTTCGATTAAAGTACCTAAGAGGTTAGCGAAATGATTAGTTCCCTGTATATAAACATTAAGAAGTGGCTTCAAATGTATGGAGCAGATGTCCTAGATTACTTTATTCAGCCTGACCATCCTGAAGAGAGAGACCCACGTAAAAGATATAATAACTTTGATGAACAGTTTAATAAACATGTAGGAACTTCAGAACACTTTCAAATTAATCAAGGAGCTGAGTTTCCTTACCTAGCTATTGACATAGCCTGTGATAATAGTTCTAAGTGTTTTCCTAAGTTCTACATCAATTTCTCTGTGTACTACTCAACTGTCAGCCCTCCTACTGGTAGGGTTTGTATAGAGAATACCCCTGAGGGAAAACTAGAGTACAGAGAAGAAGTTCATTGTCAGATTAAGAACATGCTAATTCACCAAGTTAGCACACCTCAGGGGATACAGAGAAAGACTTTCGCTCAAGATGTAGCCTCATTAGATAACTGGTACTTGCCTATCAAGGTTAAGATCCAAGAAATAGGATGTCCTGAGGACTTCTCTAATGAGCTTGTGGATGAGGTTGAAATGTTTTCCTTCCCTGTGACCTTATCAATATATACATGTTAGAAGGAGAAAAACATGACTGTGGAAAAACCACTTAACATTGATGCGTTCTTCATGTCTCGTAATGAGATTGCTAACCGTCATGGAAGCAAACTTGAACTTCAAGCAATGGCTAGAGTTCGTGAGCACATGGTAGAAGAAGCTAGTAAACCAAAACCTTCAGCGCAAGCTGAGAACAAGAAAAAGGAGAAATAAATGTCTAACTGTTTTGTAGATATGAGTCATCCTATGTATGGCTACAACACTCAAGATAGAGACAATAAGATTATTGTAGCTATCAATGAGGAAATTCGCCCTTGTGTTCGGTGGAAAGCTAACAAGCAAGTACAAATTCCTAAGGGTACTTTAGTACAGTATGTTCGTAAGGATGTTCCTGAAGATCAACTTAACTGTACACCTCTCAAATGCTTTAACACAGGAACACTTTATGTTAAATCTGCTGAAAAAGCTATCAAAGTCAACTATCAAGTACGTTCTGATGCTGATGACTTTGCTTTAGGATTTAACATGATCTATGTGAATGTACCAAAAGAAGGTCAATATCAGTTGAAAGTTACTGTTTCAGACTTCCCTGACTTGCCTCAAGCTGATGCTTATGTGTACACTTATGACTTTGAAACTCATGCACCAGGATACGTTCTACGTACTATTGACTTAGCTGATACAAAAGCTATGACTCAAATTGGTAACGGATGGAAACCTTCTGACCATGGTGTAGTTATTTCTTATGAAGTAATCTACAAAGGTACAGATGACTTTGATGGTCAAATTGGTCTTTCATCTCCAATGATTGTCAATGACCGTTCTGAGTTGCGTAAGTTCTCAAACGTATTGCTTTCATGTTTGACTTCATTCACTCACAACATCTCAGTACCTACTACAGATGCTAGATGTTTTGGTAGACAATATGATAAGTCACAAATTGAGATCACTAAAGAGATCACAGCTACTACTACTTCATGTAATGACTACTGGTTGAATCCACTTCAATCTATGTCTAAGAAAATGACAAGTGGTATCCCTGTGACAGACAGCTTCGTGGTTGAGCGAGTTACAGTTGATGGTAAAGAGTATGGATCATTGGTTATCCCTGACTTGTACTATGAAGATTGTAATACAATCATTATCTCTTCTGATAGATGTGACTGTACTTACCTATCTTCTATGCCAATTTCAGCAGGTGTCAACCTTGAAGATGATGAGTTCATTGCTTTGACTCAAACTCACCATGGATTAGATAGAGGTACAGTTCTTGTGAACCCTATGTACATTGGTGAGAAATTGCTTGTTACCTACAATGGTGAGCGTGATGTTGAGCTTATCGTGGCAAACGACAAACGACTTCGTAACACTCACTTCCGTGTAACTCAAGTAGTTGAAAACACTAGAGGTATCAAAGAATACTACGTATTCAACAATGTACTTATCACTGAAAACTCTCGTGAGTTTGGTACAGAGGGAGAAATCACTCTATCACTTACATTCACTGTGAGTCGAGATGAAAATGGTAACTTCTACGAAATCCGTAGAAATATTGAAGATGTAGCATAGGAGAACTTCTAGATGTCAGTACGTACAATTGGTGTTAAGATTGATGGTCTCAATGATATTGAGACTGCATCTAAACTATTACTTAACATGAAGAAGACTGTGCTTGACATTGAAAAGCTTATAAACAAGATGGGCAAGTCTAATAGCTTGCCCTTTATTGATATTAAGTTCAGGTTAAACACAGACGAAATTGAGAAACAAATTAAGTCAATCAATGGACTTGCAGACAAGGTTAAGGGTTCAGGTAAGTCTCCTGTAGATGATAAAGCATTAAGACGGACATCTATTGAGGTTCACAATGTAGCTGAATCATATAAGAACCTTAGGGATTCTGTGAACACTGTGGATCAAGCAGTAACTAAACTCACCTCTAATATGCTTAAGTTAGGTGCTGTGAACCCTGGTAAGGCTATGTTAGGTAGCTTCAAGGCTATTTCTTCTGAAGTACTAGGCATCCAGCGTTCTCTAGCTTCTATGGTAGGTGGAGGTCTTAAGAATAGTCTTACAGGCATCATGTCAGGAGTAAGAACTTCTTTCAGCGCAGGGTTAAGAGAACTCAATGAAGAGGCTAATAACCTTGGGGATGCTATGCAGATCTACCGTATCAACATGCAAGCTTTAGGTAAGAATGAAAAAGAAATCAACTTATCTATGAAGCGTTTGGGTGATTATGGTAAAGCATCTGTATTTGATGCCACTGACCTTCTTGAACAAGCTTCTACATTCACAGCCTACAATAGATCTGATGCTGAAGATATTACTAAGGCTTTCGCAGGACTTACAGCACAAACTAAGAACCCTGTTCAGGGTATGAAGACTATCACTACTCAGGTTTCTCAGATGTTGGCGGCAGGTGTGCTTAACCAACAAGACTTTCGTTTCATTCGTGAGCGTTTCTCAGCTCTTGGTGCTTCTGAGGTTAATAAACGACTTACAGAACTTGCTAATTCTAAGGGTGAAAGTACAGTAGTTGATGCTACAAGAAAGAGACTTATTTCTGCTGATGAGTTCCTTGACATAATCAAGCAAGTAGGTGGAGATCCAAGGTTCCAAGAACTTGTAACTTCTATTATTACTCCTAGACAAGCTATTGCCAACTTAAAAGAAACTCTATCTAATCTCCTTGTGTTTGATAAGGTTGATGAAGAAGGTAATATTACTCCTGGTGCACTTAATAAGGTTTATGTGGCTACTAGAGAGTTTATCAAAGGTATCACTGATATTGTAAGTAGTGCTAAATTTGAGGAGTATATCCGTAAGTTTGGTGATGCTCTTGGAGGATTGATTACTAAATTTTCTCAAGTAGGTAGAGTTATTGGTATGACTCAAGGCTCAGCCTTACTACGTTCTATGGAGACATTTGGTCAAGAATTGTCTAAAGGCTTCAGTGGTAAAGGCTTCATCAATAACATTAGAGAGTTATCCAAGTCTATTGAAGACTTCTTCAGCACTACAGGATCTTCTATCGGTAAGTTCTTAGGTGAAGCAGGTAATGAGTACCTTAAATTCATTCGCTCAATGGTTGATATTGGTAAGGAGGGTATCAATAAAGGTTTCCTTGATGGTATCACTGAAGTCATTAAGATGTATAGAAACCTTGCTGACCTTGCTGTGTCTTCAGGAGCTATCAGAGTGCTCTCAGAAAGCTTCTCACGGTTCTTTAAGGTAGTTAATGATGTAATTACCACAGGAGCTAATAAAGACGCTCTGAAGTCCACTGTGAGCTCTCTAGGAGACTTCATTAAACAGCTCTTTGATTCTATTCAGTTCATTGGTACTAAGACAAGTTTAATTCCCACAGCTCTTGGAGTTGTTAAGAGTCTATTGAACTTCTTCACTGAAGTTATTAACAAGACACAAAAAGGATTAAACCTTGATTCAGTGAACTTAGGGCTTAAGAAGATCAGTAAAGTAATTGATAATCTCTTGAAAGGCTTGGCTCCTATTGTGGCTGAGTTAGGTTCAGGATTAATCAATGCAATGACCTCTAATGCAGGTGTAGCCTTCTTTAAAGCACTAGGTGACTTTGTTAAAGCAGTAGTTACAGGTATTAGAAACTTCTTTGCTCAAATGGGTAATGGTAATGTTGAAGCAGGGATGAAGAGAATTATAACATTCTTCACAAACCTTGTTAATCTTGCTACCACAGTTGTGAATATCATTGGAGCTAATGCTAGACTATTTGTTGGTGCCTTACTCTTTGGTAAGATCTCCTCATGGATAACTAAACTTGTAGCCTTTGTTGGTACAGTTACTAAAAGTCTGTCTCAGATTTTAGGAATGACTTCACCAGCAGGGTTCAATACAGCTTCAAGATCATTACTTGCTAGAAAAGCCTCAGCTATAAGCTCTACTTATGGTACCACAGGATCTACCTATGGTGCTCCTGCTATGGTTATGGCAGGTTCTCCTCAAGTTGGTTTGTTGAGAGGTGCTTACAATAGCTATAAATCAGCTAGACTTGACTCAGGAAGTAGACTACAAGGACTTAAAGCAGGATTCTCTTCACTTAAATCAGGCATGAACTCCAAGGTACTTAAAGGTATCGGTAAAGGTGCCTTGTTTGTAGGAGGTCTTGTAGGTGACATGGTTATTGACGGTGTGAATGGTATGGTCCAAGACTCAGGTGCTAATACCATTGTCAAGAAAGGTGCTCAAATTGTGTCTACCACAGCTAAAGGAGCCTTGTATGGAGCAGGTATTGGATCACTGTTTGGTCCAGTAGGTACTACTATTGGTGCAGGACTAGGTTCACTTATTGGAGGAGTCTATGGGTTCTTCACTAAGTCTGAACAAGAACAACGTGCTGAACAAGAGAAGGAACTGAAGAAGCAGATTGCTGAGGAAGAGAAGAAGGCTAAAGAAGAACAGCTTAAGGCTAAGGTTGAAGCTCTTAAACAAGAAGGACAAGCCTATACTGAACTCCTTAGAGGCTTCTATAGATCTGTAAGTGATAATGGCGAGTCTAACTTAGCTAACTCCCTTTCTACTGTGACAGGTCTTGCTAGTCAACTAGGGACCAATGCTAAAAATGCTAAGTCTTCTATTGGTCTAGCTAATATCAACCCTGACTTTGGTAGATTAGCTGACTATAATGTTGATATCAATGGTGAGACTAAAACTTGGAAAGATTGGAGAGAATACCTTGGTGTGACTGATGAAGAACTCCTTGCTTCACTTCAGTTGCTTTATGGTTCTATGGGTCAGAAGATGTTTGAGCTTAAGAGCTCTATTGATGGCACTTCTGTGAGTATCCAAACATTCAGTCAGGGAGAGTCTAATAGACAGAACCTAAACACTGAAAGGTTCAAAAATGCTGTTAAAGATATTTGGGGAGGCTTAGACCAAACTAAGGAATATCTGTTTAAGGACTTAAGTACTTATTCTGAAAGCCTTAAATCAGCACTTGATGGATCTAAGTTCTCTTCTAAGGATGACCAAAAAGAAGCCTTGATTCAAGCTCTTAAACAAGTAGGTATTTCTGAAGAATTTCTTCGTGAACAATCAAGAGGAAACTTGATTGACTATGCTACTAAGCTTCAAAAATCAGCTCAAGACTTGAGTAAGAGTTCACAGGAAGCTAATTCTGATGCAGTTGGTAGAATTACCAACAATCTTAAAGACTTACCTACAACGCTTAGAGACAGCTTAGTAAACTTTACCAAGAATGTTCCCCTTGATGTAGCAGAACAGATAGACCAACTTTCTTATCAATATAAATCTATCAAGAAGGATAGCAATTCCATTTCTAATTCAGGTATAGCTACCAAACTGAAGGCGATTGATGATGAAGTCATTAAACTTGCTGAGAGTGGGGCTAGTGTCGTACTTGAGGATATTAGAAAAGGTTCTGAAAGCAAAGGTGATAAAAAAGAACACATATCAAGACTGATTCAAATGAATGAGAAAATTGATAAAGATGTTGCTGATGCTCTTGCTGACCGTATGGTAGAAAAAGGGGAAACCCTAAAAGAAGCTATGGCAAACTTAGAGAAAGGGGAAATTTCTCCTGAAAAACTTGAAGCATTAAAGACAAGTGTTACAGGATACTTCAATGCTATAGGTAAAATGGTTTCAGATGGTGATCTCACGATTGAGCAAGCTAGTACCCTACTTTATGGTGTGAATATCAACAGTATTGACACCACTAAACTTGATGCAAGTGGTCAAAAACTTCTTTCTGAAGTTAAGGCTAAGGTAGATACTACTGATGGTAAGATTGGTGAGATGAAATCTAAAGTAGAGAAGAATAGCCCTAAAGATGTTGATACTTCTAGTATTGATGAAAAGGGTAGAGGTCTCTCAGGTGCATTGAGTGATGTAGGAAACGCTGTATCAAGTTTCCTTGGAAAAGCTTGGGATAAGGTAAGCTCTGTTGCAGGAGATGTTTGGGGTAAAGTAAGTGGTTTTGTAGGAGGTGTAGGTAAACGTGTAGGTAACTTCTTAAGTAATCCTTTTGGAATATTTGGTCGTAAGGCTACAGGAGGTCTTATCAAGTACTATTCAGGAGGAAGTTATGGTGGTGTAGATTTTGTTTCACGTGGAACAGATACAGTACCTACTATGTTGACTCCTGGTGAGTATGTCCTACGTAAGAAAGCTGTTGATAGTCTAGGAACTAATTTCTTAGATAGACTCAACAAGTATGGCACTAGTGCTTTACAAAAGGGCACAGGTCAGACTATAATTAATAATGTATATAACAATAATAATGCTCAGATTAGTCAAAATATTGACAATAAGTCTCAGTATTTGAATGGTATGTACGGAATTGACAAGTTAATGAGGTATGTTTAATGTTTAGATGTGATGAAAACTTCTCAAAACCTAAACGATACATCCAATATAATGACCTTGTGTTCCTTGGTAGAAAGTCTATTGATGAACAGTCCGAGAGTATTAGTCTGAGAGAGAGTAAAACCTCTCGGACTTTTACTCATGGTTCTTATGTTGGTAATCAAAGTGAGAAGTCATTGATAGATGATAACTCTATTTCACTGAAAGTTGCCCTTAGAACACAAGACTGGTCTGAGGAGCATGTTCAGGCTCACTATGACTTCATCATTGAACAACTGACTACACCAGGTAAGCTGTGGGCTATTCAAACAGGTCTACAGCTTGTGTGGTGTAATGCTTATGTTACTAGTATTCAGTCAGCTAAGGAGTGGGTAATCACAGATGATGACTACCTAGTATTCAAAGTTGAGCTTGATAATCCTGATGGTGTTTGGTATAAAGCTGATGAGGCTAAGACCTATCTTGAACCCTATGATAACTGTGACTTCATTGATATGAAGGCTAGTTGCTTAGGTAAGTCAAGAGCTTGCTGTAATACTCTACCTAACTGTGATAATCACTGTGAATGTTGTGAGACAGATTGTGGTGAGATGGATGGTATGATAGACTTATGTACTGCTCAGACCAATGTTCAGTTCATGAATGACTTCTATGAAGAGTGTAATTCTAAGTGGAGAATAGTCTACAACTGTTCTAGATGTAAGCAAGATGGAAAACAGCTTAAGGATCTCTATAAACATGCTATCTGTGATACTTGTGTAAATGAAGTTATGGCAGGTGAGTTCTTATCCACTACTGTTCTAGATAGTCACAGATGGAGTTTTGCTCTTGAAGGAGACTTTAAGGATCCTATTGTTAGAATAAATGAGAGAGACTTCAAGATTTTAGGAACTTACAGTGGTGTACTCACAGCAGACTATAAAGGTAGAGTTAAGTATGCTAGATCTTGGGAGTGTCTAGAGTTCAGCTACAATGAGGTACCTCTAGATGCCTTAAGACTGTGTGCTGAGATGCCCTATGTTAAGAAAGGCTTAAATACTGTTTCTGTAAGTGGTGTTACAAGTGAAAGTGCTTGTATCTACTTGGATTATGAGAGTGTAACTATATGATTGGATATATTTTAAATAGCAAGGGTTCAGGCAAAGAGTCTACCCTTATTTCTAAGGAAGACTTCTTAGGTGAAATTTCAGTTGAGTTCTCTATGATGGAGGTTCCTGCAATTCAATTAACCCTTCCTATTAGATATTCTAAGCTAATTAGTGGAAACACACACATTGTACTTCAAACAGATGACTGGAAGTATGAGGGTTATGCAGGAGACAAGTCTAATGACTTCAATAATATGACTGTGACTGTGAAGACTTCTCATGTGATAGGTAGGTTGGGTAAAAGAACCCTTCCTACTAATGTCACTGTTAAAGCACGTTCTGTAGTATCCGCTGTGGAACAAGCTTTAGGGTACTGGTCTAATGAAGCTCACAAGGATGACTTACTTAATGACTTTAAAATTAAGTATTTAGATGACTATGCTGAGAAGAACTTGATTGAATATGAGTTCTCTAATGAGACATTCCTTGAATTTCTTACTAAAGTATGTGAGAAGACTACATCTCTATATTGGAGAGTTAATCGTTATGATCCTTACCTGATTGAGTTCGGTATCTTTGGGATTAAGAAGGATGTTCTAATAAATGAGTATAATCATTTAGTATCATTAGATAATGTAGAAGAGAACTATGAGGATACGATCAATATTGCTGTAGCAATGTCAGATAAGTCAGACTCAGGAGCAAGTTCACTGACACTAAGAGACATCTTTCACAATCCTAGATTTATGCTAGAAGGCTTCCCTGTGATTAAGACAGGTAACAAGGTAAACTCACAAAGATCTTATGACTATCCACAGCTTCCTGTGTTTGCCCCTGAGATTATTGGTGATGAGTTTGCTGTTATGGATACTGAGGGTATTGCATTAGAAGCAGGAGAGCTTTATTGGGGTACTGTTACTGATAATGATACACAGTCCATTGCTGAGGATAACAAAGAGATCACAGATTCAGACAGGCTAAAGGCAACTGAACAGCTTTATCGTACTGCTATTAGACGGTTGAAGAACTCTAGAAGAAAGGTCATCTACTCTATGACAGTAGAGCCAATCACTGAGAAGAAGGTTCAACCAGGAGATAGAGTTATGTTCGTTCTCAATGCAGGTGTGTGGGAATTGACAGCTTGTACTAAGTACTATGAGAAAATCCTTAAAGAGAGTTCATGGTTCTTCTTGACAAAACTCACAGATATCTATAGAGATGGAACTCACTTACAAAAGATAGAGCTTTCTAAGTACCTCTATAGTGATAGAGATATTGTAGTAAACCAATAGGAGGTAACATGGCTAACCAGTTAAACAAACTAATAAATACTGTTGGTAGAACTAAAGCTAGAGTTATCCAACAATCAAAACAGCGTAGAGGTGGGGTTACTGATCTTTATGCACTTGATTATGTAGACTCTTTATCTACAGCCTCTTCCTGTGCTCCTTACTCAGATGATAGTATTGAAGGCTCAGAGAGTGATGATATTGAAACAAGAGTAAAGACCTTTGCTAGAGCTATTAAGAAAGAAATTCCTGAGGCTAAAGCACAAGGTGTATCTGCTATTATTGGTTACTTTGTGAGAGAGTCCAATGTAACAGCTAGAAGATATGAGGCTGACTATGCTACAGGTAAACAATATGATAAAGTAGCACAAGAGCCTACAGCAGAAAACCTCATGGGATCATGGCAAGCCTTTGCTTCCTTGTATAAAGACCCACTTAATGAACCTGGGTATAATGTAGGAGGTAAACACTGGATTGGTCTTGGATTAGGTCAGTGGACAGGTCCAAGGTCTAAAGCATTATATGAGTTTGCTAGAGCAAGAAACAGTAGCATTTTTACCTTTAACACACAAGTAGCCTTTATGATGAGTGAAGAGACACTTAAGAATGTGGTAAAAGAAGTTGCTTCCAGTGATGGAGATATTGCACAGCTTACTACTCGTTTCCTTGCTGACTGGGGTGGTGTTCCAGGTAATGCCCTCCAAGAGCGTATTGATGGAGCTAACAAGTACTTTGAAGTGGTTAAAAAGGCTCTTGAGAGTAAGGATGAATCACCTAAGGAAAAGAATGAGTCTCCAAGTGATACTGTTGTGATTGATAGGACTAAAGGATCTGCACAATTCAGAGTCCTTGTGCCTAGTGACCTAGATAGGTTTCAGAGATGGTTCTTAAAGTTCATCATTAAGATGGATGTATCACAGTGTGATGGTAAGAAAGTAACTCCTCTCTCAGATGTCCACTTAGTAGTAAGTGCTAAAAATGAGGCTACTGGTGAACAGTCTGAGATTGAGCTTACTGAGATCTTTAGAAGACAGTGGGGATGTAACTGGATTGGTGATGATGCTAGTGGAGAAGGTATCTTCCCTAATAGTAACCCAATGGAAGGTTATGACTTAATGTATTCTGCATGGTATCTAAATGATGCTCAGAGAAGTGCCTTATTCAGTGCTGGGGAGAAGATTTTTACTGTGTATGCACTAGGTGAAGCACAGATTACACTAAGAAACTTCCTTAAGTTTAGTCACATCAACTAGGAGAACTAATGAACATTATAGTATCAAGGCTATATAATAGATACAAGAATAAGCTTAACCAGCTACACAGCATGGAAGCTAAACAGTTTAAGCTTGAAGAACACTTAGCATCTCATCCTACTGATTACACTTCTGTGATTAGTAATGAGATACTTAAGAGTGATATTAAGCGTATAGAGTATAGTATAAAAGAACTTGATAAACAGATGGAGTTATATGCACATGATTAATAAGAAATTAGTACAAAGAATGTATGATAGGATCTTGGTTGAGTCCATAGTTGAATCATTCTTCAGACAGATCTATAAAAATCATGATAGAGGTGGAGCTAAAGAGTGGGTAGACAACAGAATTTTAGAGCTAACCCTAGAGTCTAATGTAATCACTTGTGACCATGAGGATAACACTATCACTTACAATGGAGAGATTTTTAACTATGACTTCCAATACATAACTAACCTGTGCATAAGTTTACTGAAAGATAAGATTGAGGTATAATTGATATGACAAATGCTTATCAAGTAGCACAGCGTGTAGTAGGACAATCCATTGATGTTGATGGCTTTCCTCCTGGTCAACCATACCAGTGTGTAGACCTTGTGAATTGGGTAGCTCAACAATTTGGTGGGTCTTTACTAGGTAATGGTAATCAGATTGGTATAGGTAATGATGTCAGTAGCTTTGCTGATGTTATACCTTACTCAAATGAGTCTCAATTAAAGGTGGGTGACATTATCTCCACTAATGAACCTTCTACACCCTATGGTCACACCCTTGTGTATGGTGGAGGTGGAGTCAATAATGCTAGAGTTATTGAACAAAACTTCAATGGAATCACTCATGTTATTGAGCACACAAGGACCATTACTGGTTATGGAGCAACTATTCTTAGAATTGTAAGGATCAGAGGACAGGATAACTATACTCCTGATGGATCTAGTGATACTAGTGCTGATGCTGGAAAACCTAAGAAGAGTGGTGGAGTACAAAGAACTTTCTATGAGATTGTAGTAGATAAAGTAGAGGGCATTAAAGGTAATGGTGACAATACTGTGCTTGATACTTTCTACAAATGTAACAAGATCACAGGTAAGATTGATGGTGAATGGCTTATCTATGATAAGTATAATGGTACTGTAGGATACTTACCTAAATCTGCTGTAAAAGAAAAGACTGAGTACTCTAAGCAAGATAAAGAGCCAGGTAAGAAGGAAGTAGAAAAGGCTAATGGTTATGATACATTCCCTGATAAGACTGATGATGGTCTTGACCAATCAGGAACTCAGCCTATCTACACTCTAGCTCAGTTCATTTCACTAGGTCGTATTAACTATAGTGGTTATGAGTGGACTTACTCTTCAGGAAGTAACTTCCCTGCTAGTGTAAATGTAAATAAGAGCTATAATGCTTATGGCTTCTTATCTGATAGTGATGGTAATATTATTCTATCTGTTCCTTCATCTTGGGGTGATGTGAAAGGTAGAATTTACAACACACCCTTTGGATTTAAGGGTAAGGTCTACTTGACCAATGAAAAAACATCAATAGATGTATACATAAGATAGGAGTTACTATGGCTTATAAATTAGCTGAAGAAGATAAACTTTGTGGGATTGAGTATCCTACTTATGAGGGATTTAAACCTATCCCTAAAGCAACTTGTGATATGCTGAAGCCTCAGTGTAATGATATTGAGATTGTGTTAAACTGTGATAAGAAGAAGGAAGAGGAAAAACCTACTCCTACACCAACTCCACAGCCTGAACCGACCCCAGAACCTCAACCTGAGCCTTCACCTACACCTAATCCTGAGGAACCACAGCCTACTCCACAGCCTCAGCCTGAAGAGCCTAAGCCTCAGCCTAATCCAGTAGAGCCTACTCCTGAACCTGATCCAGCTCCTAAGCCTGTGCTCACTAATGAAGAGTTGGATACTATTGTGTCAGGTAAGTTGGGTACTAATACTACTTTAGGTAATTATTATGTTAATCAAAACAACACTATTACCTTGATTGGTGATGCTCCTCTTGAGGATATTGAAGCTTACAAGAAAGAGATTACAGATAAAGTAGGAGATATTCCTGAGCTTAAAGACTATACTGTGGAAGTATTAGTCAATAAAATTCCTGGTGATAATGTAGGTGATAAAGCTACAGGTGCACCTCTATATACTAAGGTTGTGAAGATTACTAAACCTAATGGTGAAGTATATCAGTCTGAACCTATGAGTATTGGTACTACTACTGAAACTAATATTGACTTGTTAGAGGCTCTTCCTAGAGTAGAAGATAAGTTCTCTAAGATTATCGCTAAAGATGGTCAAGTAGTTGAAGTTCCTGAAGTATCTAATGATGATAAGAGAGCCTTTGAAGATAAGATTATCAATGACTTGAAGGCTAAGTTACCTGAAGGAACTACTGTGGAAGCTGTGCTTGAAGGACCTAAGTATGAAAAAGGTTCAGAAGTATTGAGTGGTAAGACTAACTATGTATTGAATGTAAGAACTACTCTGAATGGTGTAGTTTCAGAGCAAACTTATAATGTACCTCACACAGAAGAAGCTCCTCAAGAAGAACCTGCTGTACCTGATGCACCTGAAGAAGTCCTTAATGAAGTGCTAAACTCAAAAGTAGCATTTGGTAATGGCAATATGGATGGTAATGTCTTAACAATACTTAACTATAATGGGGAAACACTCACAGAAAGTATCATCAAACAGTTTGCAGAAGAATCAAGAAAATATTATGAGGACAGACTAAATGAAGGTAGACCTGATAGTAGTAAATATAAAGTTGAGTTTACTATTACTCAGCGTAAACATATAGGGGACTCACTTTCTCCTATTGACTTAGAAACTTCAATCTTCACTTCTCACATTAAGATAACAAAACCTAATGGTGATGTTATTGAGAAAGACAAACCTGTTAATACTTTTGTCATTGAAACACTATAGGAGAACTAAATGGATAGACTGATCTTAAGGATTGTAGAAAACCAAGCTGTGATCTCAGGTATAACACTCTTTGTGACCACAGCTTGTGGTTGTGGGGTAGCTTGGCTTAACCATAAGAGAAATAAACTTGAGGAGCTATCTAAAGGTGCTAAGCGTTCAAGTTTACGCTCTGAGTACCTTAACATCTACAACTCTACTGAGTTTACTTGGCAAGAGAAGTGGGATATGACTGAGCCTCTTGTGAAGGAGTACTTTAATGACCTTGGTGGAAACCATTACATTCATGGTCTTAATGAGAAGATGAGAAGGCATGTAGAAGAGGAGATTGCCAATGGTAAAGATAGTAATTGACCCTAGCTGTCTAAATCAGGGAGGGTCTACCTATGATGACACAGAAGTGCTAAATAGGATTAAAGCCTTAGAGGGTAAGACAGATAACTTTGTAAAAGATGTTACTGTGTCTAGAGAAGGTAACAAAGTTAAGCTCAAATACACTAGGGTTGATGGAACTTCTAGTGAAGTAGAGTTTGATGACAAAGATACCATCTCTATGGCTTATGATGACACTGCTCTCAAAGAGAGAATTAAAGCTTTAGAAGCAAAAGAAGACAAGGATACTGTGTATGATGACAGTGCTTTAACTGCTAGAGTCACAGCCCTTGAAGCTAAAGAAGACAGTGATAAACAAACACTTACACTCACAGGAAATGAACTATCCATTTCTAATGGAAACTCTGTGACTCTCCCAGTGGGTGTAGGTAAAGAGTTTATTGTTACTAGTGATACTGAAGGTGTTGTAGTTACTAAAGCTGAAGCAGATGCCACAACTACTTATAATGTAAACCTAGATGATGCTTTAAATAAGTACTACAAGAAAGCTGAGACTTACACTAAGAAGGAAGTGGATAACCTGTTAACCACACAGGAAAATAAAGCCACTGACCTTACAGTGTATAAGGGATCTTTCACTGATAAAACTAAGGTGAAAGAAGGAGACTTTGAAGGACCTAATGCTCCTAGAATTACACTAACTTACTCAAGCTCTACTGGTGTTGGTATTCTTAAAGTAGATATGAAGGTTATGTCTCCTGTGGCTAAGAGTACTATTGTGGCTACACTACCTAATGATGCACCTGTGCCAGTAACACTTATTGAGTCTCAGGTTTGGGTAGGGGATGTGGATACTTCTATTTGGGTTGATCCTAATAGTAGAGCTATCAGAATGTCTCTAACAGCTAATCCTAGCATCTTCAATAAGAGAATTATTATCAATATTCCAGGTATCTTTAAAAAGGTATAATAGATAAGGAGAACTAAATGAACTTAACTAATAAACAATATGACTTATACAAAAAGCTTGTGACTGTAGTTGCACCAGCTTTAATCACTTTGATTACAGGGCTAGGAGCTTTGTACAAGTTTGACTCAACTGCTATCACAGGTACTCTAGCATTGCTTACTACCTTTACAGGTACTGTGTTAGGTATCTCAAGCAAGAAATATAATGAAGCTCAAGGAGAGTAATCATGGATTACAAAACCTTTAAGTCTAAGTGGTACAATAAGGGTGTAGACGTAGATGGTTTCTATGGTTTTCAATGCTGGGACTCCTTCGCACAATGGTGTAAAGAGAACGGTATCCCTGTAATCAATACAACTCCTGTGTCACAAGGTGGTTCAGGATATGCTAAGGACTTGTGGGAAAAGAAAGCCTCTAATGGTATCCTCAAGTACTTTGATGAAGTCCCTATCAATCAGCTTAAAGAAGGTGATGTAGCTATCTTTAGAGAGGTACAAGGATGGACTCCTTTATCTCATGTAGCTATGTTTGATAGAGACATTGATGGTAAGTATGGTTACTTCTTAGGTCAAAACCAAGGTGGAATTGGGGGAGTACATAATTTGTGTAGACTTCCATATTCTGCTATGTACCCTACAGCTTTCAGACTTAAAAAGTCTAATCAAACTAAAGGAGGAACAACTTCAGTGGCTTTACCTACAAAAAATATTAATGGTGAAATTTATTCAGGTCTTATCACAGGTGTAGATCCTAATGCTATGAACAGTGATAGCAATAGAACTAAGATTGATAGAATTGTTATTCACCACAATGCTACAACTAATGATGCTGTGGCTAGAAGCACATGGTATGTTGCTACAGGTCATGGAACATCAGCTCACTATCAAGTAACACCTGATAAAATTTGGGGTTGTGTTGGTGAGAACTATGTTGCTTACCATGCAGGTAACTATCCAGTAAACCAACGCTCTATTGGTATTGAGCACTTAAACAACACAGGTGCTCCTACATGGACGATTGCTGAAGAGACTTACAGAAACTCAGCTAAACTCATTAGAGATATCTGTGAACGTTATGGTATCCCTATTGATAGACAACACATTATCAAGCATGGTGAGGTATCAGCTACAGGATGTCCTGGTGGTATTGATATTGATAGACTTGTGGCTATGGCTAGAGGAGCTGAATATGTAACTCCTGCTAAGGCTACACCAAGACCTACTTCTGCTCCTGGTAAGATGCAACATGCTTATCATGTAGATGACTTGAAGTATGTTAATGGTTTGTGGCAAGTCTACTGTAAAGAGCTTGTACCAGTTGACATGGATTGGACTGATAATGGGATTGCTGTAGAGGATATCATTATCACAGATAAAAACGGAGTTAAACAGGCTAATCAGATCACTGAAGTGGGTAAGTACTTTGTGTTTGACCAAACTGCTACAGCCGATACAGGCTATGGAGATGTTGGTTCAGGCGGTTACTATTGGAGAAAATTCAGACTGAGAACTTCAGGAGAAATTTGGCTATCAGCTTGGAACTTAAACCACTTATTGTTTGGTTAAGGGGATGGGGTTAATCCCCTCCCTATTTTATTTTGGAGGAACTATGGAAGATATCTGTAAACACAAGGATTGTTCCTGTGAGAATGTAGGTATAGGAGATTGTGTCAAACTACAAGAACTAAATGACCTACAAATTAGACCAAAGATGAGAGCTATTCTTAAGGCTGAGTGGTGTAACCTACCTGATGCTATTCGAAGAGCTTTCTATGGAGTTTGGTGTGTATTAAAGAATATTATTAATCAGTTGTGCTATATCTTGTCTAAACTTGAGTGCTTAGAGTCTAAAGTAGATAAGCTATGCTCTATTGCTAAGTGTCAAGATGAGAGAATTTCAGGTCTTGTGGGACACATTAAGGGTAAGATGCTTGAAAATGTAGTCTTTGGTATGAAGGGTGTAGGTACTTCTGCAAATTCTGCTGGATATGGAGATACTTTCACATCTGTGACTGTCCAACAAAATGGTGACTTTGCTATTGTGTGGAACATGGTTTATGCAGGTAGAGAAGTAGGTAGAGGAACTATCACAGGTAAAGTTTCCCACATGTACACTATGAATGAGGATGGATCTGTTAAAGCTCATGTGTCTAGAGTTGACTTTGACCAAGTTAAGTATGTAGGTGATGGGGGTAGCTATGGTAACAATGCTACATTCTCTATCCAAGACACAAATGGAAGAACTGTATGGACTAAATCTTACCAAGCAGGATCAAGCTTTACAGAAAAACCTGGATCAATCTCCATTGGTAAAGAAACAGTTCTTAGACCACAAGGAGGTAGCACAGGGGATATCTTGCTATTCAAGACACTAGACCAGTGGGATTATGACCCTACATCAAGTGATGTGAGAGCTACCTATGTAAATAACAACTCACCTCTACCTAAAGTTGAAGGCTGTGTTATTGACTGTGATAACTGCTAGGAGGTTATATGCTAGATTACTGCCCTAATTGCAGATGCAAAATTAGGTTCTATAAGGCACATGAATGTGATAAGATGAAACATGATCTTGCTGATAGCATTAAGCTTGCAGGAGATGTTATTGCATCAGGTGATGAGTGTAAACTTAAAGAGAACACTACACACGGTATCTTTCGTATATGGTGTGTGATTAAGAACATTATTGAGATCATCTGTGATATAATTAAACGTATGAAGTGCTTACAGCGTAAAGCACAAAAGGTTTGTGAAGTACAGCATTGCTTAGCTGATAGAATTGAAAGTGTCAATAGATTTATTGGTGTGTACAACTCAGATCAGGCTAGTAAACCTTCTCCTGACCAATCAAATTGGGAAGCTGAGAAGAGAAGGCTTGAGTCTGATTATCAGACTAGTCTAAATGGTTATAATGCTAGAAGGGCTGAGTATGAAAGAGCCTTACAAGCATATAATAATAGCAATAATAACTATGCTTCTGCTCTTGCTTCTTACAATGCTAGAAAAGCTGACTATGAGAGAAGAAAACGTGAGTATGAAGCAGGTAATAACCAGCAAGGAGGATCTACTAAGTGGCAAGAGGCTTGGGGTACATTCCAACGTAATGGCGCACCTCTAGATGTTGCTATGGGTGGATCACCTAATGGTAGTGTCCAAGGTATTGACCTCAGTGAAGCTCACAGAAATGGTTATGGTCAAGGTATTGGGTTTACCTCTAAGAATAATGAAGGTACTATTGTAGATATTCAACTTAACCTACTAGGTTACTCTTATGAGGCTGGTGTTGGAGGAAGACTACAAGGATGGTATGTTCAATATGGTGGTACTTATGACTGGTACTTTGATGTATATGCTTCAACTGATGGTGGTAACAACTATTCAGTAGTACAGAAGGATATTCTACTTGCCAAGCATGCTGATACACAAAAGCTTGCTTATGAGCCTAACTGGCATCTATCAACTATTAAGTGGAATAAGACATTCACTAACTTGCCTGCTAACTTTACTCACTTGAAAGTAGAGGTAAGAGGAAGTAATCCAGGGGATAGACACCAAAATGTGTACACAAGAGAGCAAATTATTAGAGCACCTTTCCCTCCATTCACTGAACAACCCCCTGTGAACAATGCTACCAAACCTAAACCATTTAATGAGCAACCTCCTCAAAGACCTACTATTCCTCCAAAACCTGAGAAGAAAGTAGAGACAATTCCTTTGATTAAGGGAGGATGTGACTTAATGGATTGTAAGTTTGACTGCTTTATTGATGATAAATAGGAGAAATTATGTCAGATTGTATTAACTGTCAATGTGAAGAGATTGTACCAGGATCAACCGCCTGTGCATCTCTTAAAAAGCAAAATGATGACAGAATTAAACTACATTCCCTTGTGCTAAGGGATACAACTCTTTGTGACCTACCTGAGCAGACTTCTAAAGCCTTCTATTCACAGTGGTGTTTTAATAAGAATCTAACTTCACAAGTATGTTGGTTAATGAATAATAGCTCAGGAGGTAAAACTTATAAAGCAGGTAAGGATATTAGTATCTCAAATGATGGAGTTATCTCCTTTACAGGAACTATCCCAACACCTTCACCTGCTTATAATGATGCTGACCTTAGAGCTGAGAATACTAGACTTAAAAATGCTTTGATGAAGATCATTAACAACCTTACAGCTAGTGGAGCTTGGCAAGGTGGATTAGAAGGAGACTTCGTTCCTAGAAGAAATATTGCCACAGGTAATATTAACTTGTTCTCTAACACAGTGGATAGTGACTTCTTCATCCGTACCAATAATGGTAAGACAGAAAATGACTTGGCAGGAGGTATTAACTAATGGGATGTACAACTTGTAGTGGAAACCCTAACACATGGTGCACTCAGTGTATGCCTGCTGAGGATACATGGGTAGCACCTGTGGACAAGTTACCTGATGTGTTTATGGGTGATAGAGACCACATGTATCTTCTACCTAATGGAGACCTTTTTATCCTTTCTCCTGATAGAACTAGATGGATCAAGGTTAATGGTCAAGGTGGAGGAGCTACCTATGATGACACTAAAGTTATCAATAGACTGAAAGCCTTAGAAGGTAAAACAGATAACTTCATTTCAACTGTTGGTGTATCAAGAAATGGTAATAGAGTAAAACTCACCTACACTCTTGTGGATGGTACTATTAAAGAGGTAGAGTTTGAGGATAAGGACACTGTAGCCCTAGCCTATGATGATACTGCATTGAAGGCTAGAATTAAAGCACTGGAAGACAAACCTGTGACACCTACTGGTGTAAATACTTTCTTTGCTAAAGGAGATATCTCAGGTAATGGTAACTCACAGAATGTAAGGATCACAAAAGATAAGCTTGTAAATGCTGATACTATTAAAGTAGGTGATACAGTAGTAGATCACTATTGGAATAAAGATCTATATAATATTGGCATGTTTAAAGTAGCTTCTGTGGATGGTAACACTGTTACTCTAAATGGTGTGAATGACCTAACTTATAATCACCCTAAGCAATCTTTAACTTTATCTGATAGAGTTTTATCAATCTCAGATGGTAATTCTGTGACTTTACCTAGTGATAATCAAACTCTCACACTTAATGGTCGTACTCTTAGTATCTCAAACGGTAACTCTATTGAGCTTCCTACTAGTGTAGAGCCTAAAGTATACAAGGCTAAGGGTAATGGTCTATTCTTAGATGCTGATGGAACATTCCATCTTGAGATGGCTAAAGATACTAGTAGACAAATTCCTTACAATACAAAAAATGGAGGGTTTTTCCAAAAATTAACTCCTGCTAATAGGGAAGTTTTTAAACCTAGCTTTAATTATGACTCACTAGATAATCAATTCTATTTTGTTGCCAATGATGGTACAGTTCGTCGTGATGCTATACTAGAAGCAGGTCTACTTTTAGATTATGCAGGGTCTTATGACTATGAAAAGTATAACTTACATAAAAGCTTCTCTAGTGAGTCTGTTAATCTAAGTGTTTTGTCAACAAGTTCTGCAGGAATATCAGGAAGTGCTAGTTTCATACAACCACAAGAGTTGAAATTTGAAGTAGGTATACTTGCAATATGGGATAACAATGGCAAGGTATTCTTCAGGTTTACTCCAAAGATTGTATGGACTATAATTACTGAGTCTACAACAGAACACTACACTCACTTCATAACTAAAGAAGAATTAGACTCAGAAGAACCTATAGAGATTGAAGTCAAGAAGAATGAGGAAGTTGTTGGTAGACTTAACATGACTATCAAGAACTCAAAATTCTACATGCAAGCTGTTCAAGGTACTGTTGTACTGAAGAACCCTACTGATAGTAAATACTATTACTTACCGAGGTTAAACTAATGTCAAAAACAGTATATAAAATAACAGATAAGCCTACTACTACATCCTATGATGATACTCCTCTGAAGACTAGAATCACAGCGTTAGAGAACAAGCCTGATAATGATAAGCAGACTTTAACCTTTAATGCAGGTAATAGGAACTTATCTATTAGTAATGGCAACTCAGTTACTCTACCTAATGATAAGCAGACAATCTCTAAGCAAGGGAATAAGCTGATCCTATCTAATGATGGAGGTGAAGTTGAACTCCCTGTGCCTAACACTTCTGTGCCTTATGATGACACAGCGCTTAAGAAAAGAGTTAGTGACCTAGAAGCTAGACCTGATAATGATAAGCAAACTCTGACAGTTAATAATAATACATTATCAATTAGTGGTGGTAACTCAGTTACTCTTCCTTCACAAAGTATCCATAGGTTCTATGATGGAGATATTCCTGGTACTGCTGATACAAATAACACTCGTACTGTACAAAAGACTAACTTTAGGAATCCTGATGGTATTAAAGTAGGGGATACAGTAGAAGACTTCTATTCAGACCAAAATACTATCAACAGAGGTATTTGGAAAGTCATAGAAGTAAGTGGAAACAATGTCAAAGTTCAGGGTATTGGTAATTACAGTACTAGTCTGTGGAAAAATCTAACATTCAATGCTAATACAAGAGAGTTATCACTTAGTGGAGGTAATAAGGTAACTCTGCCTCAATATGTGTCACCTGAAGAGTTTACTACACTTAAAAATGAGTACAATAAACTCAAAGGTGCTTTTGAGAAACTTCTACAGGATCTTAAAGGTTCAGGAGCATGGAAACAAACAGGTGGAACTATCTTTGAGGGTAATCTGTACCCTGATAGACACATTGCCACAGGTAATATTAACCTCTTTGGTGGAACTGTTGATGGTAGTGCCTTTATTAGAACTAACAATGGCAAGACTGAGAATGACCTTGCAGGAGGAATCAATTAATGGCAGATCAAGCTACACTTAATCAGGAACAGATTACTAAGGTAAGGCAAGCCCTTAGCCTTAATATCTATTCTACTGACAGTGGTACAAAGACCTACATTAGTGGGAACAGTTTTAGGATTGAAAACCCTATGCTTGTTCCCTCTGCTGATGGAGGTCAAATTGCTGTAGGACATGTAAATACTGAAGGAAGTATCTACTATGATCTTGTGGTAGAAGGTACTAAAGTTAAGGCTAGAAATACTAGAGCTGTAATTAAATCTGTGTCCTATACTAAGACTCCTGGACTCACAATTTATGGTAGTTTTGGTAATGCCTCTTATGGAATCAATACACCACAAGGGAGCATCTTCAATAAGTCTTATGATCCAGCTTTTGGAGACAACTGGACTGAAACAATCAATAGACAACTAAACATCAATGATGTTGAGATCTCCTCTAAGGTTAATGAGCAAAGAGGTGAGGTAGCTACCACTGTTGACCAATGGCAATTTAGTCCTACTACAGCTACTGTGTCATTCAGTTTGACTGTACCTAATACTAGCATCCTCAACATACCTCAAGCTCCTAAAGAGGGAACACTTGTAATCAAGTATGTTGATAATGTTACAGGGGCTACACTTAACACTGAGACTAAGAAAGTCCCTGGTGATACAAGTCAGTCACATACTGCTCCTGAGGTCTATAGAGCTACTTATAAGATCACAGGAAACAGAACACAATCTGTGACAGTACCTTCAGGACAAACAAAAGAGCTTACCTTTAGATACAATCCTGTTTATGGACAGATTGTTAAGTTCATTGATAAGGACACAGGAAGAGAGATTCAGACTCAAAGTTACACTCCTGTGACTCATGGGGATCCTTTTAGGAAAGACCCTCCTTCTATCCAAGGTTATAGGCTTGTACCAGGTCAGAACCCTATTAATGTACCTAGAGTAACTGGTAATGGTAACTACTCATTTAGATATGAGAGGATACCAACTACTGCTAATGTTATTGTTAAGCATCTTAATAAGGCTAATAATCAACCTCTACGTGGTGATATAACTCTAAGTAATCAGACTATTGGTAGCAAGGTGAACTACAATGCCCCTGCTATCACTAACTATGCTCCTGAGAGAACTACCTATACTCACACTGTGGTTGAAGGTAACAATGTCATTACTGTGTACTACACAGAAAATGCTAAGATTAGACCATGGGCTATTAGAAAGTCTAATGCTTGGAAGTCTCTTAACACTACAAGACAGTGGATGAAGATTAGAAGGACAGCTAACCAAAACTTTTGGGATACTAAGCCTAATGCTGAAATCTATGCTACTGATACTGGTAAAGAAAACTACTCACCATCACGTATTCGTAAGGGTGGTAAGTGGAAAGCACAAGGAAAGATTGGTGACTAATGGCTATTGATGATAAAACAACACGATTGAATGAAGCAACATTCACAAGTTACACTGAAAACCCTCATGACAGATGTTGGTATGATGAGTGTGACTGTGATGATATTCCTATTGCTGACTGTCAACGCTTGATTGATGAGAACAATAAGGGTGTAGGAAGGTTCGCTTGTATGGCTGAAGGTCAGAAGTGTTACAATCCTAAGTTCTTTAGCTCATTTATGAAGAAGCTTGCTTGTCAGCTCAATCACTACATTCAAAACATCTGTGCATTGTGGGATATGGTACAGTGTATGGCTGAATACCTATCTAAGATGGGTGATGTAGGTACTGTACAAGTAAACTATGCTAGAAACTCTGCTGTGTCTTCTGCTGACTTTTACCATCCTATCACAGATGGTTATGACTTAGACCTATACATGGACTCAACTACTGGTGTTGTAGCTGGTGAGTCTGATGATGGAAGAAGAAAGCAAACTGATCGTAAGTACCGTGTTTACATCAGATGGTGTGCTGATGGTACTACTCTTAACCCTGCTCAGGATAATACAATGGAGATTGTGGTATACCACTCAGGAGAACAGTACACTGAAGATCTCAGAAAGAATCGTGGAGTACACTGGCAGATGACTGGTATCTCAGATGGTGCTATGGAGATGTCTGATAGTATTATTGTTCCTGCTGGACAGCATGTTAAAGTTAGAGTAGAGCCTGCTAACTCTTCCTCAGGTGTATTCCGTGTACACCAATTCAAACTAGAGTATACTCCTGTTATGGATGCACAGGATACTCCTGAATGTCTTAAACTTACAGAACTTCCTAAGGATGACTGTAACTGTGAAGGAAAATAAAAAAGGGACCTTAATGGTCCTTTTCTTTTTATCTAAATCTACGGTGTCTCCAACGTTTATAGAGATTGTGATAGTTAGTCAATCCCAAGCACTCTTCTGTGTATCTAGCTAGACCAGGCTCAGAGTTTAACACAACATATAACATGTTCTGTCTATCTCTAATATCCTTACGCTGTTTACGCATCCTAGTTTGGAAGGTTCTTGTGCTTATCTTGATCTTTTTACCTAATTCATTGTAGACTTTTTCTAATCTGATATACTCATCAGAAGCCTCTTTAGGTGTCATCTCTTTAACACTCTCCATCAATGTACTCATAGTACCATAGCTCCTCTCCTGAACTCTTTATTAATACATACATATCTCCTTGAGTCAACTTAACAAACCGATCAGAGCCTATCCATTTAGCTATTTTATCTTGTCTATTTCTGAAGCCAGTTATCACTTCATCAAAGTAACAAGTCCCTAACTCATCTATCATCTTTATGTGATATTGTTTTATTCTCTTTCCAGTAGTCATACATACTCCTTGATATTACTATAGAGCTTAACTGCTTCTTGAGTGTAGTAGCTTTTCTTTTAGGGCATGTAGAACTCTCACTGAGGTTCCAACTTACAAGCATATTAGCTACATCATTAGGAGTAATAATACGTTCTTTTGGTGTGATAAATGGTTGGTCAATATACCAATCCATTATATCATCTACAAATTCAGCATAATCATCTATGTAAAATCTCTTATTCCCTGTGACCTTAAGATAGTGTCTCTTAACTGGTTTAGGAACTTTTCTAATAAGATCAATCTTTATATGAAGCTCATTAATATAAGAGAAGTCTGTAGCTAGATGAAAGTTAGTGAACATACCTGTACCAAAGACCTTCACATCAGCATAGTAGTTACAGATATCATTACATGACCACTCATAGAATAGATCCTGTGGAAGCTTATCAATGAAGTCACAGCATGAAGACATAAAGTAATCATGCCTAGACATACCTGTAGTGAAAGCTGACTGCACAGGGGATACATAGTTACATCTAATCTTTGTACCCTTCTTTCTCAGCTTGTCAGCAACTACCTTAAGCTCTTTCACAGTAATGATACCATCAGGATTAGTACACTGTCTCACAAGCCTCTCATCACCTATAATACGGTATACAAAGGCTGTAAGTAGTTTATCCCTCACAGGGTATCTAGCTGTGTTAAGAGTACGTATCATTGTCTGAGACATATCATCAAGATACTTTAGATTATTAGGTAATGACTTTCTAGCTAGGTCATTGACCTCTTTCTTCCTACTGTGTCTATACTCAAAAGCATCTCTACGTTTAAGTAGATACAGTTTAAAGTTTGAAATTAAGTTATCACTCATAAGTAAACTCCCTTACAGCAGGCATGGATAGATGAAAGTAAAAAATGTATATATATAGGAGACCATTTAGGACGTTATCAATGGAAGTGACTGTCCATGCCTGTTATAAAGGAGTTAAACTCCTTTTGTATAGAATTAGAGAGAACCCCTCTAAGAGCACAGTGTGTAATTAGGAATCATGAAAAGGTTAAAAGTAATCATAAAAATAGTAAGGAATGTGAGTAGATGCTTCACACTGTGCTTTCAGAAGGGGCAACTAAGTTGCACCCTAAGAGTGGTTAATCCCACTCATCATCTTCTACGTTTACATCATCAGATACAGATGAATTATCTTCATCATCTTCTTCTGAAACTGAGAAGATTTTAGTAACTCGCCACTGACGCTTGTCATTGTAAGGGTCAGTCTCTTCAAGAGTGATACCAATAAACTTACCTGTGAAGTCATCAGTGTCAAGTTCTCCATCAGGATCAAGACCACAAGCTACAGCAAGGCTATATAGGTCACGATATCCCCACTGATTATCACGTACAAAGTGTGTGAAGAGTGCAGGAGCACCTTTACCAAAGTTACCACGAAGTTTAAACTCATAGTGAGCCAATCCTGAACTCTTACTAGTACCAGCCTTAACTTCTGTGATTTCTACTTCATAGTTACCATCATTATAGATATAATCATCACTGGCTTTTTCAGCAGTAAATGTGATTTTTGACATTATTCTTCTCCCTCAGCCTTTTTATTTTTAGCTTGTGTAGAACCATCTGTAAGTCCTACAAGTTCATCCCAAGTAGGGTTGATAATTGTGTCAGGAATTGCTAGTCCTGGCTTACGAGTAACCTTAAGGTTGTACACAGGGTTTCCTGCTAAGCGTACTTGATAGAAGTCCTTAACTTTTTTATTACCCTTAACAATCTTAGACTTAGTGATACGCTCAGTGTGCCCTAAGATACGAGATGATGCTGTCAAGTACTTAGACACACTCTCCATCAAGTTAGGGATGATCTGTGCAGGAACATTTTCATCAGTAACTTCTTCAACGTTTACTGATTTCTGTTGACAGATAACATATACATTCTTACCTGAATAAGATAATCGTACAAGCGTATCAATAAATGCACGAAGGATAGTAGATGCTTCACCATACAGATTAAGTGACATCTGTTTAGCATTTTTCTTAGCCATTAAATCCTTGTACAAAAGCTCTTGAACGTTAGTGAAGTGGTCAATAGCAATAGAGTCAAAGTCATTGGCTAAGTTGATAGCTTCCTCCACATCTGACCAAGTATAACATTCTGCCACTGAGAAACGCTCTTCAGGTGTCACAGACGCCAATCCACGGTCTGTGTCAATAACAAGCACTTCTCCTGGTAGAGAGTTAATAAAGGTAGTTTTACCACTTCCAGGCTCACCATACAGTGTAGTCAAAGTGTGTAATTTAATTTTGTTTAACTTTTTAAGTTCCATTATTTCTCCTTACTTACCTGTACTTCCATAGCCACCACGGTCTTCATTACCAAGATGATGTACCTCAGTGAATGTTAATTCAGGTTGATTTTTCATCAGACGAAACTGACACAATCGCTGACCTCCTGTGATAACTCCATCTCTTACAGCATAGAACTTAGCTCCCCAATAATCATTATCTCCATTGTAAGAGTTATCAATCACTCCTACACCATTAGTTAAGATAAGACCTGTGTGTTGGAAAGTACTTGAACGTGGAGCCAAGTGAGCTTCATACCCTGAGGGTAACTCCATTGCAACTCCAAAGTTCACAGTGACAGTATCACCTTTTTTATACTCCAAACTATAAGGACAAGCTAGGTCAATCCAATCGCCTTTTGAGAGTGTTTCAATTCGAGGTACACTCTCTGCTCTGTACTTAATTTTAATATCAAGCATACCATCCTCAAACTCAATTATTTTATTAACAATCTCTTTCATGTTCTTTATACATTGCTTATATATAATATCATTAACCACTGTTAATGAAGCCTGTACCATGAATAAAGTTTGTAGTGCTGACATGTCAGGTAGTTCACTAACATCAAACACATAAGGGTCTCTTTGTGTCACAGGAGGATATTCTAATGAGGAGGCTTTATCAAGAAATACTAGAGCCTTCTTAAGATCCTCTAGACCATTCTTGTGACGATATCTCCACACATACTTAACAGCAGATGCAATGAGTGGGTCAATCTCAGCGCTAAGCCAAAAGTCCCAACATTCAATTCCATTAGATGTGTACCTCTTAGGGTTTGTTAATTCTTCTGAAAGGGTCAAAACGCTCTCCAATCTGTTTAAATATAGCTCCTATGATGATGAATATGAATATCCATAATATAATCCACCATACTCCTCCAAAGAGTATACCAATTAATAATATAGAGGATAAGATTAAGTAAAATACTAAGAGTGTAGCTAATAAGAATGACAGACCACATAGTAAATAAAATAGTAATGCCAACATCTAACCTCCAAAGATAAAGAATTTCAAGAAACCAAGAATTACAAACCCTGAGATAATCAGGATGCTTAGTAAGAATAAACCTAAGGAGATAATGAGACAACCTAAGTTAATTTCCATAAGTTTTCCTAGCATTACATGTCCTTCAACTTAGTCTTCAACTCAAGAAGCTCTTTCTCTTTTGTTAAAAGTTCAACATATTTCAAGGCAGATAAGCTAACAAATTTTACTCCATCCATACCTTCAATAAATGACTCTTGCTTATAAGCTAAAAGTGTTAGATATTTATCTTGAGTGTCCTGATAGTCATTCCTAGCTTTGCGTAGTGCTTCTGTAAGAAATTCATTGTGACTTTCAATATCTTTCTCATACTTCTTAAACTGCATATAGTAGATTGCATAAGAAAGTAAGCTTGAAATAATACCTATTACTAGGTAAACACCAAATTGATCTTTCATCCTATGCCTTTCTATAGTGAATAGCTGTAAAGCCATCTCCCTTAAAAGTTACAATTATATTCTCAGGATTTCTATACTCATCCATATCAGTGAAGTAAGTATCTCCTGAGTAGTCTCCTTCAATCAGACTGACTATGAACTCTTCACAGTAGGGGATGAACTGCTTATACACAGATGCCCCACCAATAATCCACAAGTCTTTGTCACTGTGCTCATAGAAGTCAAGGATTTCTTCTACATTGTTAGCAATATAGACTTCTTCCTCATCATAACCTTCAATCTCATCCTTGTGTGTAAGAACAATATTGATCCTGTTCTTTAGAGGTCTTTGCCCTATAGACTTCCATGTAGTGTGTCCCATGACAACTATACCACCAGTAGTCTGATTTCTAAAGTAGTTTAGATCAGCCCCATTGTGCCAAGGGAGACTTCCCTCAGCACCTATGAGACCATCTTTAGCTTCAGCCCAAATTAACTTAATCATTATGCTTCAATAAGGAAAGCAGGGTGATTGAATTGAGGGAAGCGTTCTTCAATTTCAGCAAGAGTAAACTTACCAATACGGTCAGTACCATGACCATAAACATCAGCTTCTTCAGTGAAGCCTGAAAGTTGTCCATCAGCATTGATAGCAATGTAAGGAGCTTTTACGTTACGCTCTTTCTTACCAATGTAGATGATGTAGCGTTGTTCTGCTACAGCAGATGCAGGTACTACAGTTTCGATTGTAGTAGTTTCGATACCAAGTGTGTCAGCAAGTGCTTGCACTAGTTGGTTAAATTGTTTGTTATCCATAATGATAACCTCCTTAAGAAATATTGATTGTGTAATAACGCATTTCTAGGTTATTACATAGAATAGTTTAACAAATTTAGGTTAGCCTGTCAACCCTTTTTTGAAGATTTTTCGAAATTTTTTTCAATAAAATCATCAAGGTCTTCTAGCATGTCCCCAATAAATACATAGTAAAGGTAGTCATAAGCGTCAGGCTGTCTATCTACAGGTCTATATAGACGATAATTGGGATTAGCTTCAATGATATCAACAGTTTCTACAAACTGATTGAAGAACTCATCCGCACGATATTTATTGAAGATGTAAGTCTTGTGTGACACAATCTTTTTAGAGCGTAGGTTAATAGCAGGATTAACAAAGGCAAACTTAAAGTCTCTTACCTTATACCCAAGCTTATCATACACATACATGTACATGTTAGCCTGTAGTCCATACTTATACTTCTCTTCCTTTGGGGCTAGTGATACTGTCTTATAGTCCACAAGGGTTACTGTTCCATCATCATTCTGAATTACTGCATCCACAATCCCTGTGAATTGATGACCATTAGGTAGGTCAAAGTACACCTGATTTTCTGTCTCAATGATTTTAGAGGCATCAATCATGTAGTCATCAGCAAAGTAACGCTCTAGTCCTAGTAGTCCACAGGTTACAGCCTCTTCTACATAGTCTTTATCCTTAATCTCTTCAAGGACTTTCTCCTTAAGAGGTTCAAGCTTCAATTTACCCTTGTGCTTACCTAAAATCTCCATACCTAAGTGAAAGATAGTCCCACGATCCATGTACTTAGTACGCTCAGGGTCTCTAATTTCTTTGTATCCTGCGATATACTTACACCAGTGTCTCCAAGGACAATCCAGGAAAGTATTCACACGACTGATACTATATGTTGTCATTATCCACCTCTTCCAGTTCCATTCTCAATATAGTAGATTAAGTCTTTAAACCTCATTGTTAAAGAATGTTCCATACTTTTAGCCCTAACAGCCTCTTCAGTAAGCGCTTTATCTACTTGTACAATCTTAAGGTTAAGTTTTGCATTTTCAATTCTTAAGTTCTTAATTTCTTTCTCTGTGTGACTAACATACATCACTAATGAGATGATTATAACTAATCCACAAAGTACATAAACACTTAGTTTACTTAACTTTCCAAGATCTTTTGTGAATAGCTTTGAAAATCTCAAATTCATTCTTTTCATTAATTAATTCCTTGTCCTCTAGCTCCTTCAAAATCTCAGAAGCTTTCTTATATCTGTATTTCTGAAGGATTTCAGCCACAGCTAAGCTAACAGTAGAAGTACTATCAATTACTAGTGGTCTAAAATCAGTCTTCAGGATATCATTAAGCATCTTCATGTACTTAGTAGAAGGGTATACTTTATCATTCTCCCATCTCCAAACATTAGTCACAGCGGTACCCATAACAGAAGCAAGCTCCTCCTGTGTATATCCAAATAGTTGTCTTCTTTCTTTTAATGCATCAGCGAACTCGGTCAATGATCTTAAACCCTCTTTCTTTAGAAATATATACAGGCTCCTTAGTCATGCTCTCCATAACAATGTATTGAGAGTATTCAGGATACTGCTTAATTAATTCAGTTTTTGAGTTACATTTAACAGAAAATCTGTTGAACTCAATAGACCAACCAATAGTACCATCATCATACTTACACAAGTAATGACCACTAGGTAGCTTCACCACATAGGAACTGTTAGTATAATCTACTTCCCACTTCTGTGCAAGTACAGCCTTACACATACGCACAAAGGATTGTCCATACTGTTCACGATCCATACCCTCTGTGATTTTATAGCGATCCTCCATTACTGAATCATACTTACCATAGTATAAGATATTGATTAAACCAACATTTCTCATGCTACGGAACTCATCACCAAAGGATAGCTTTTTAAGGTACTCATCTTCCATAGGAGTTACCTTAACAATCTCTTTCGTGACTTCTTTAGTGTAATCTAGATTCTTTATCTTTTCTTCTACGTAGTCCTCTAGGCTCTTCATCTTAGCTTTTTCATTAAGTTTATCCATGATACGATCATATATATCCTTACGAATTGTTTCTCCCTCAATAGCTCGTTGAAGGGTTCTATAGGAGATTTCCAACTCTTCCATCAGCTTCAATTTAGTCTTTGTTTTTAATTGTTCTTTTAATAAATCTTTTAGCTCCATATATTTTCTCCTGAGGATGGTTATTTTCCATCCTCTTTTAATTGATCTGTTAGACAAGCACTACAAGGTGTCACTTCATAACCAAGGAACATAGCTAGTACCTGATTAGTTACACGTGACTGTTCCAAGAAGGCTGTCTTAACATCTTCATTGCTTAAATCAACTTGCCAAGCTTCAAAGGCTGTGATAGTAGCCACAAGTACATGTTTTAATAAGCACCACAAGTCGGTATTTCCATCTGCTGTAGCCTGTGCCTTTAACAGCTTCATAGCATCTCGTCTTTGCTTAGTCACTGTGTCTAATAACAGTATAGTATCTGCAATTTTAACATCAGTATCTACGACTGAGATTTTTTCTTCTTCAGTTTGTACATCAGGATTGTCTTTGAAATACCAAAACTTATTTTGATCCTCATACTTACGAATTAAAATCTCCAAATGATACTCACTAGCACCTAAGTGCATAATATTAGTCACAAGATCTTCTGTGATACCTACTGAACTATTTTTATTTACCATATCAACCTCAAAATTTGTTTCCTGCTACAAGCATGTAGCGAATAAAGTATGTGTTTTTTGTCTTTCTGTGCATCTCATGCCAAAAATCAAATGCCTTAGTATAGCTATCAAATGAGTGAGTCTTAACAAGTTGTCCATTAAAGTACTCATTAACTTTATAGCTATTCACAGTATCCATTATTAATCACCTCCATAATCTCTTCCTGAACCTTCTTTGGTACAGGTTTATCAGTAGGGAAGTATGGATAGAAAACTGTATGAATCTCCTTCTTATGAGGATCATCAAAGTATATGTGCCTAAAGCAATACTTGTGTGACATATAATCCACAACTGTGTGACTAGGTCCACTTAACCTACGATACATATAGTCAATCTCTTCAGGAAGAGAGTGTTTAAGTGTGAATATACTATCAAATGATTGTAACTCAGGAATACACTCTCTATAATGAGACTTCATATAACGAATACCTTCATAGAAGCTATTCAGCACATAGACGTTACCCTTCACACAGATTGTGAATAAGTCTTCCCAATCAGACTGTAGCTTAACATAGTCTAAGGGGTTAAGCATAAATGCTGTTCTATTTAATTGCCTTAATTTTTTATAATCCTCTAATTTATAAGCAGGTTTATCATAAAATTTCATCTACCCTCCCCACGCTTGGTGTACCTCCACATCTGCAATAATTGGTATTGGGATATCTATACCATCAATTATTGAAGGATGCTCCATCATCTCCTTAACTATTGGAACTACTTCCTCTACATAGTCATCTCTAATCTCAAATAAGATAGCATCATGAACAGAACCTAATACCTTACAGCGTTCATGGTCAATTATATCACTAAACACAATGTCTGACAATGCACTGATACACATGTCTGAAGCAAAGCCTTGAACACCTGAGTTTACAGACTGCCTTTCAGCCTGTCCTCTATTTGACCAGTTACTAGAGTTGATATCAGGAAGGAACCGTTTACGACCTATAGGAGACCATGTATGTCCATTCTTTCTTGCATATTCTTTGCACTCCTCATGCCAAGGAAGCAGTCTAGGATATGCTTCAAAGAAGTTGTTACGAAAGCCTTCAGACTGTTCTTCTGTGATATTAAGACCATAGCCCTTAGCATAATCTACGAAGGTCTTAGCTGACATACCATATAGAAAACCAAAGTTCATAGATTTTGCTTCAGTACGCTTTCTCTTTTGATCTTGCTTACTAAGGTTTGAAGTATCCCCAAACAATAGCTCAGTAGTCTTACTGTGCAAGTCACTTCCTGACTGATAAGCATGTTGCATGTTTGCATCACCTGAAAACATAGATGCCACACGGAGTTCAACCTGACTGAAGTCACATTCAAGTATCTTCCATCCAGGTCTAGCTTCAATAAGATTTCTTACATTTTTATCCTGGGGAATCTGTTGCAAATTTGGGTTACTACATGTAGTCCGACCTGTCCTTGCTGTAATATTGAAGCTAGGGTATATCCTATCATCAACCTGAATTTTTTCCCAAGACTTAATGAAAGTTTCTAGCTTAGTCAAACGTCTATATTCCAATAAGTCATCCACTACAGGATTACCTATATAGTTTGCTAAGACATCACTGCTCACTGAGGGTACACCTTTAGCAGTCTTCTCTAAGACCTTAAGACCTACACCATAACCAATAATCACAGGTTTGAAGTTATGCTTAAGCTTAACATCTATACCATAAAGGTAGCTATTCTGTGCAAGATAGTCTTCCTTAAACTGTGTAGCCTCTTTACGTGTGTCAAACTCACCTCTGATAAAAGACTCACCTGTGAAAGTATACTCTATGACCTCATAAGTATTAGGTAATTTCTCACCCTTCTCCTTATACACAGGTTTACCCTTCTTACCATAAAGGACTGATGCTACCTGTACTGTAGAGTTCCAGTTTATATCTGCCACAGTGATAAGTCGTTCATAGTAGGGCATATACTCTTCTATGAGCTTCTTAGCAATCTCACCACGTCTAGGACTGATTGGTACTCCGTTCTTTTCGACCTCATAGTAGGCTCTATATGCTCTCATCTCATGCTTATAGACCTTCACAAGATCATACAGGTTAAGTTTCTTCTTAAAGATCTTCATTAACTTAACAGGATAAAGAACATCATCAAGACCATAAGAGATGAACTCTTCTGTGATCTTGCCCTTCTTAGCTTCAGTCTCAATATCATAGTCAACATTAAAGTACTTCTTAACTAAAGGCTTAAGACCAAGCTCTTCCTCTCCACAAACGTGTGCAAGTACTAATGTATCAACCCAAAGATTAAGCTCAATCCCTGTCTTAACATAAAGAAATAGTAAGTCAAACTTTCCATTGTGTGTTACTAACTTAGCCTGCTTTAAGAAGGTAAGTAGCTTTAGTAAAAATTCCATGCTAGTATTTTGCCAGTCAAAGAATTTACGCTTATATTTTCCAGTAGTTAAATCTGTGTAGCCTATCTGTAGGGAAGTAATCTCATCCCTAAACCTGTCAAGTCCAGTGGTTTCAATGTCTAGACACACAGGCTTGCTTAAATCAATATTCTTCTTCATAATCTTCAAACCCAATCTCAAATGACCTAGCCATATATATTAATCTATCCATGTTCTTTCTAATTTGTCTCTCTGTTATTGACTGTGTGACCTTATCACCACTAATTGATCTACACCCATGAAACAACTCAGGTATATCTACATATTCAAAGTCAAGGAAGTCAGTATTAACAAACTCTTCAATAAGTTTCCCTGAGTTCATATCCGTTTTACCATAGTATTCATCATGCCAATAATGTACCAACCAACACAGCTCTTCCCTTGTGAATATATCAATCATTTTTGACAAGGTTATTATGTTAGGTAGCTTACCCAGCTTCATTCGTCTAAGGCATGTAGAAGCATCACTATACATACCTATCTGTTTGAGGTAGTAAGAGAGTGTAATCACATTTTGAAGTAAGTAGTCATATATTTTAAAGATAACTCTACCTTCAACTGTGTTCATGTTGTCTAAACAAAATTCTCTAGCCCACTTAGGTATAGGTTTTCTAACACTCCTCGTCATCTCCAATATACCTCCACTCACTACCTACTCTGATATAATAATCAGGATCATGTTTAGTCCCATAGTCACCATACCACTCTCTAGGAGGTGTTGATAACCAGTCATCATAATCTTGTTTAAACATGTTTACCCTTCTTTTCTAGCTCTTCTAGCAAGTATTTCTCCCTTGCCAAAGCCATGTTATATAGGTCTAGTGATTGTGCCATCATTCGATTTTGTGACTTAATGACTGACTTAGCTTTCTTCAGCTCCCTATTAGACACAAAGGCTATATGGATAGCCCACACAAAGCCAATAAGCCATACTCCAATGAATGTGTATAGAATAAAATTTTGTAAATTTAGCATATCAATCTCCAAAAATATAGATTAATCCCATTAGGTACATTAAAAATTCCAAACCATACCATACTATTGAGAATATCAGTGGAAGAATACCACTAGGTAAGCTAAGTAATATTACATAGGTAATTAAACCTACACAGGAATAGATAAAACTTAGCACTAATAACATGAAAATACCATCTCTATGTATACTAATAAATTTTAGCATCATTCCACCTCCTTAATCTCAAATAAAGGGCTATCAAACACATAACTAAATCCTGCTCTCTCAAGCTCTTTGCGAGTGTGATGTGTTATTACAATTGATCCATTAGCCCAATCAGAAAAATACCAAGTTGTGTCCTTAGTGTTATGATTTAAGTAATTGAAGCCATCTTTGACACCTTTTACTTTAACCAAATACTGCTTTTCTTTCATAACTGTGTAGCCAAGAACCCAAGCACTAGAAAATGTATTAGAATTTCTTTTAGCCCAAGAAACACATAAATTTACATTACCTTTGAAGCTATCAGCTATACTGCAACCAAATTTATCTATAGGATCTAAGGCACCCAATAGAGTTATCTTATTACTTTTACAATACTTAATCCAATCATCAACAAATGGAGGCACTTCAACTAAATCACGTTCAATAAACCCTTCTAGTCTACCTTGTTCAAGACCTGCTTTATACTTCCAAAAGCCAAAATCTTCACCAAACTTGTGCAGAATTTCATCAATCCATAAACGTCTAGTATCATCTTCTAAATCTTCCATTCGTTTAATGACCTTCTTTAATTTTAATGACTTGTGTTGATTATCCATCTTTTAGCTTTTCCTTTAATTTTGATATTCTAAACTTTACCAACCCCATAGCATGATTTAGTAATGGAGTTGAATACTGAGGAAGAGTCTCTAATACCTCTTCATAGTAAGCAAGCTCTTCCTCAGTGTTCTTAAACTCCAACTTCATATTAGTTTTCTTTCTTGAACTTAATTCCAACCATTAGTCCAAGCATACCTAATAGACTAACAGCAATGCCAAAGTCAGATCCAGTAGCAGGTAAAACAGCAGGTGCATCATAAGACTTGATTGGTTCTTCTGATCCTGTGTTCTTAATTTCTACCACTTCCTTAGGTTCTTGTGGTTTTGGATCCTGTGGTTTAATAGGCTCTTGTGGTTTAGGTTCACTTGGTTTGTTAGGTTCCTGAGGTTTTACAGGTTCTCCAGGAATGATAAGCTCAGGAATTTCCACAATTGGTGCTGGTGGAAGCACAGGTACATCCTCAATTGGAAGGTAAGGCTTCTCAAGGATAGGAGCAGGAGGCATCATTGGAATATCTTCAATGTTGATCTCAGGCTTATCCAAGATAGGTGCATCATTAGGGATAGTTCCAATAGGTTCTGTGTACTCAGGTTTCACACGTTCTTCAGGAATACCTGGAATACCTCCATGCCATTCAGGCTTTTCATACTTAGGAGCATCATTAGGAATCTCCCAAGTTGGTTCAGGTTTATTTTCACCTGAGGCATTACCTTTTCCTCCAACAAGCTGTACATAGCTGTGTGAGATACCTCCATCAGATTCAGCTTTAATTTCAATCTTATTAGTAGGATTGAAAGACTCTTTAACTGGTTTAGTAAGCTTAGTCTTATAGTTAATGTAGATCATGTGATCCAAGCGATCCATAGTAATTGTGAAGCCATGTTCAGATTTACTGATAGACTTAACCAAGTCCATAGCATCACCTTTATCAATCCAAGGGTCAACACTTTCAATATTCTTTACTTCAAAGAAATTATCAACTAGCTTTTGGTTCTCACTCATTTCATCAATGATTTTCACATAGTTAAGAACACGTTTGGCATAATTTACACGTGCTGTCCAATTAATCACTGTAGGGTCATCTTTATCTTGACTTCCCCATTTGGAAAGGAGCTCATCTTTACCGATCACTTGCTCTTTACCAATCTGTGTAGTCACAAGTGTTCCATTAAAGTTAGCTGTCACAGGTTTACCTGATTGAACCTTGTCAGTCCATGTAGTATCTAATTTCAAATTCATTTGTTTGTTCAAAGGATGACTAGCAAAGTAGTTATTGAACACTGTAGTAACTGTATTGTTTTCTGCATCAGTAGTAGCCTTACCTACAACTTGCTTGTCAGGATTGTACACGTCAAAGTCAAAGCTAGTTTGAAATTTTACTTCTTCAGGTAAAGTAAACTTAACTTTGTCACCTTCATTGATAGCCATGTTATCATCAAAGTGAATATTTTTATATTCCACAGTGAATGGCTGGTATTTTCCATTACCATTTGATTGATCCACTACTACCTCAGGATTAGTAACTGTAATTTCAGTACCTTCTTTAGTGATAGTCGTAGGAGCCTTTGTAGTGCTCTCTGTTGCATTTTCAGGAGCAGTGGTGTTATTATCCACAGCAGTAGTTGAAACTAATTCTGAGGCTTCTGGTGAGCTTACAGGGCTATCCTGAGAGTCAGCTTTAACATTGTTAGCAATAGCAAGTGTAGCAAGTGTAGCTACAGCCAATAAAGTTGTCTTATTTTTCATCATTTATTACCTTTCTTTCCACGGTTACAATAGTATCATTATGATGTCCTCCGTGAGGGACAAGCAAAATTCTTTCAATTTCAAAGCCTAGCTTTTTACCAATACCTCCACTGTTCCAACCAAAGGAGATTACTTTACCTCCTGTTTTCACAATCCTTGCAATCTCTTTCTTTTGGTTTGACCAAAAAGAAGACTGTGTAGTTTTGTTATCCACAGGAAGACCAACACCTTTGTAACACTCAGACACTTGTCTGTTTGAGTATGGAGGGTCATATAAAACACCATTAAGGGAATTATCAGGAAACATTTTTAAAAATTCAAGTGCATCCATGTGATAATCTGTATCAAATTCTTCACTAAGGTCGTTAGTTATCTCAGCAACTCTTGACTCATTAGCAAAAGGGTCAATCCAATTACCTTCTTCTCCTTTCTCCTCTTCTATCAATTTCTTGATAGGTAGAATTGAAAATGTATGCTTAGAAGGCATAGACCAAATACGCTCAATCTTCATCTCCATCTTTCCCTTTTTTAAGTTTTACTAATTTCTTAGGTTCTTCAGCATAAGCTGTTTCATCCTTACGTTTATAGGCTTTACAGCCCATGTTGTCATCAACCACAAGGTCATAAACATCTCCTGACTTGTGATTTCTGAAAAATGTAGTCATCCTACTTGAGTTATTAGAGGTTCGCTGTAAGAGTATCATAGACTCATACCAACCTTCAATGAAGGCTGAACCATACATATCTGAGGTTTGGATTTTAGTACCTCTCTCTAACTTCCTTGAGTGGTGTACTACCATCACAGAACAGCCAGTATCATTTCTCAGATCAGTTAGCATTTCTAACCTCTGAACTATATCTTGGTGACGGTTGATATCTCCTGAACCAAATAGTAAGTACATAGGGTCAATGATTAAGAGCTTAATTCCTAGAGCATTAATATCATCCTTTAGCTTGTAAATCTGATCCATTGTGATATTGTCATCCACAAAGTAGATAGGCAAGTCAGTCTCTCCTGTGATTGAGTAGATCTTGTGCTGTTCCATTGAGAGATTGTTTTCTCCCTGAAGGATCAACACAGCTCCTTGCTTGACCTCTCTACCATCAAAAGGTCTACCTGTAGCAACTGCACAGGCTAGATTGAGAGTAAAAGTAGATTTAAAGCTCTTTGAAGGAGCTCCAATAACACCTACTGAACTATTCTCCCAAAAGTCTTCAACTAACCAAAAATCTGTAGGGTCAAAAGGTTCAATCTCATCAACCTTCTTGATTGACACAGTACGCTTAACCTTAGACTTACCCTTATCTTTCAGTTTTGTGATTTCTGTACTACCATGTTGAACCTTTGAAGTAAGAATAGGTTTCTCATCAAGTATCTTTTCCTCTTCCTTCTCTTGGGCTTCCATTTTGGCGAATACCCTGTGAACCTCTTTGTCCACGTTTGATTCATTAAACTTAGCCATTGATCTAGGAGCATTTAAGAGAACAAACTTGACTTCTTCCTTACTTGCACCTTCAATAATCATCTTACGTTCAACATTCCAAGCCCATTCAGAACGGTCAGTACCTAAAATCTGACGAAACTCAGGACCAATACTATATTCTTGTATTAGATCTTCAAGGTCATAGTACTTATCCTCAATAGGTTCATTCTCAATTTCTGTGATAGTACGAATATCTACATCTTTGAGATGCTTGATAATGTCACGCTTACGATAGACTGTACCCTCACCTTGCATACTAGATACATTAAATGTACTAGCATACTTGTGATTTCTAGTCCCGGGGATTCTGAAATAGTGTACTATGTCATTTCCACAAGGGTCAAAACCATATTTAGCCACAAGCTTACGATTGATTATTTCTTGTTCATGAGGTGTAACAGGATTATCTAGGATCCAAACTCCTTGAAACTTCCCTGGGCTTGTTTCCCAATAGTATGAAGGAGGAAGATCCCTAGGAATAGGAGCTCCATCAATGTCTTGTGCAATGATATAGCTATCCTGTGCATTAGGCTTGATTCGCTTACCATCTTTCACAGGTGTGAAGCAGATATACAAGTCAAACTTGTCTCTTAGAGCCTTAACCTGTGACCCTAGCAATTTCAAAGGAAACTTGGCTTCTTCAAAATCTCGATTAAACCTTGCTTCCTCATGTTTTCGATTATAGAATTTCTTGTTAATTCCTACGTGAACTACTCCATCTTCAGGAAAGTTACGCTTTAACAATGTCATAAATTTAGAGGACACTTGACCAACTCCACCCCTCTCTTATCAATTCTCGTTCATAAGCTCTATCATTAGGGCTTTGATAGATACCGAATAGCTCAGTATAAATATCTCTGACAAACTCCCAACCCTTAACCTTAAACTTCCATAATGAGTCCATCACACGTTTTACATAACGTTTAAGGCTTTTGTTAAAAGACTTTGAAATTCTTCTTTGGTAGCTATTAGGATTTTTTAAATTGTACATTAAGTGCTCAAAAACCTGTTCAGAATTTTCAGCTTCCTTATCATTCAAAACCAAGTCATTCACAAGGACTGTGCGACCTCTTGTATTAGCTTTAATGATTGTGATTAATCCTAAAGTATGTAGGGTGTTGAGATGTTTAGCAAAGGCTTTCTTACAAGCAATTCCAAGGTGAGGCATAATCTCTTTGTTATTGAAGGTGTACTCATTAGCTCCATGATTAGCAACCACAAGTGAGTAAAAGAATGATAATACCATTAAAGTATAACTATCTAGTCTATACTGCTCAATCCATTCAGTTTGCACTGTGATAAATGGTTTTTCAGGAGTTGATTGACTCATTAATTCATTGTAGAGTGTAGCCTTAACAGTCCAATCACGCTTAGCCCAATAACCATCTTCATTCCAGCCATACTTAGCTTTATTACGATTAAGTAGTCCCATATTCTCAAGGATAACTCCATATTCATGCACAGAATAGTTAGATAGCCCTAAATGCTTCTCAAACCACTCATTGCTTACTGAGATATTAGCCACAGGCTTACCCTCAGCCATACTAGCCATGCAAGAATAGAATAACACAAGACCTGGACGATCCATATATTGGTTCAATTCTGTGGGGATTTTAATATACATGTAATTCCTCATTTCTACGATTTATGGTATAACTAGGTTATCACTTTATCTCTCAAATGTCAAGAGGTTTTTGAAAAAATCTCAAATTATTTATTAGAGTCAAGCACTATCCTATATAAGATAACTACTTAATACTATAGTCTTATAGATTATAAGTAAGTATCTTATATGATATAGTTGATACCTCTAATAAATCTTAAAGAAATTTTTAAAAAGTGTTGACAACTAACCTATAGTGTGATATACTCATAGTACATGTATTTCCTTGAGTTCTAACAAATTCGTTAGAGCTCTTTTTTTGTTTACAATTCCCCATAGTTAAGGATATATCGAAATTGACTTAGTGAGTAGCATGTATATCCTTTTTGGTATGCTTCATGCAATAATTCAATACCTTCATCAAAGTTTTTAAATGTAGGGTGATAGTAAGTGTTGAATATTGATTGTGCTTGCGCTTGTAAACTAGGCATTAATACCTGAATTAGCTTTTCCACAGTTTGATCTTTCTCAGCAAGAGCTTTACGCTTTTTACCCTTAACAGGTTTTGTCATTCCATAATAACCGTTTGCATAGGTTGTAACCTTAGGAATAGGTTTAGCTGTGTATTTCCATGAGCTAGTATCTTGTGATTCTAACCACACAAGGAATTGATAAAGTCCTTCAAGATTTTTTTCATAAGAAGCCATTGAGATGAACTCAGTACGTTTATGCTCATTCATATAACTTGCTGAGAGGTTTACAATAGGTTTGTTTAGATATGGACCTAACGTAGCTACATCTGTGTAAGATCCTGTGGCTAGTTTGTAGTATTTTGATAATTCCTCATAAATCTCAGGGATTGATTCATGGTCATAATTGTAAAATACCATTTCATTCCAATACCCTTCATGGACACCTCGGTCAACTTGGATGAGCATAGAAGCCTCTGAGAACTCTTTTAAGAGCTTTTCTTCAACAGCCTTCTTAGACCCTTGACAGCCTACTTCCTCGTCCGTAGTGAAGAGAATATGAGGTCTGAAGCCCATATCAAGGATATCAAGGATAGTTTTAACTCCACAGCGATCATCAGCACCTAAACAAGCAAGCTTAGGATTAGCCATAGGGTGTAGCATGATAATATCATTGTAAAAGATGATATCACCCAATTTAGGAGCACCCTGAGGCAATTCTGTGGATAATCTAGCTGAGTAAGCAGTTTCACTAGCATTTCGGTGAGTGTTGATTGTATCAAGGTGTGCTACCAACACAGGAGCATTAGGATTTTCACTAATTCCTTGGATAATATATCCATAGTCAATAACCTTATAGTTATAGTCATTAACTAGCCAATCATACAATTTGTCACCTAGTTCATTTTGTGTCAAAGTCAATAATTCTTTAAAAGTTTTCATTTTGTTCTCCTTATTTAATAACTTCATAGTATTTAGTTTGTAATTTCTCAAATACTTCATTATCTAATTCACGAATGATATCTCGATAATTCTTGGAAAGATCAACATCACCTTTTCCAAAGTGAACACTTGATAAAATATTATCAGTTCCTAGAGTGGTATAGCTATTACGTGAACTCATGTTACACCACAAACGCATAAAACGATCACCCTCAAAATTGTAAAATTTACCTTCAGGGATATCAGCACCTTCAATCTCTTTAAAATCATCAATTTTCTTGTCAAACAGCAAGCAATACAACACAGTAGTAAACTCATAAGCTGTTTTATTCTTTTCCGTTGCAATATTGCTATAAGATCCTGCGTGTGCAATATCTCCTGCTTCATTCATATAAAAATATGAACGATAAAGATTTCTTAGAATAGGCTTTTTAGAGTGTTTAGTATAACCTGCACTGTAAACTTTCAAAAAGTTAAAGCCTAGATAATCCATAGCAAAATGTGAGTCCTGACCTGCTCCATCACACCTGTGACAACTTCCTGCAAATGCCCAAGAGTCAACAAGGGTTGGGATTTTAAAGTTTTTAGTATCCACAAGGAATAAGGTGATATTTTCAATGTTTTTACCACTACGATCAAACCCTCGTGAGTAGTAGTCATTAAAATAGTCTTTTACTTCACCAAAATATTGTAATTCTTTGTTAGTTGGTTTAAATCCTTGTTTTGAGAGCTGTTTTGACAATTTAGGAGTATAGGGACCTTCAGCAAGTTTAAATCCTTTGAAATACTCCTCCACCATGCTTTTATAAGTAAATTTTTTGAGGTTAGGGTTGAATTTCAGGTAAGCTTCCTTGTGAGTTTCCCAAAACTTGTCTGATTGTTTTTGGTTAAACTCAACTAATAACTCAGTAACATCAAATTTGTCAATATAACCCTTGTAAATCTTTTTGATTTTAGGGTATAACTTAAAAGGTACATGTTCCATACCCTCATTATATAGTTTATCTCTTAACTCGGTATAAGTGATAGCTTTACTTTGAGGTTCATTAGTTTCAATACGTTTCAGTGATTTTCCAATAAAATGATTAATTTCACACTTGTGCTTATTCACAAATGCTTCAGGATCTTGGAAAATTACAAGTTCTTTGTCAAGACTAGCTAAAATTAAAGGTAAAGGATTCACAAAGTAACCATCTTTATCAATATTTTCAGTCAAATAGTAATCCTGATATTTAATTAGGTTATCTGTGTTAAGTACACCTAGACAAGACCCTTTAAAGTTTTCTTGGATAAACTCAGCACGTTTGCGAATGTGCTTAATTCCTCGATACTCCTTTGTGAGATCATTCAGACTTTCCACTTTATCCATAACAGCCTCTACTAGTGTAAGGCTCACCTCAAGCTCTTTTTCATTCTTTGCAATACTTAACAATTCATATTGTAAATCTTCTTTCAGCTTACTTAGTCTTTCTTTTAATTCATCTGATAAATTTTCAAATTTCATCTTTATCTCCTTAACAATATTTACTTAAAGAGCGAACACCAATCATTTCTCCCTCAAGGAAGTATTTTCGCCCTGTGATATAGATATCTGAGTATCCTCTTTGTTTCAAACACTCAGCAGTGATTTTGCTTACTATGATTAATGAGTAGTTTCTTTGTAATTCCTTCATTTTCTCATCTGAAATGTCACAAGAAAAATTAATAGTATCTAATGGTGCACCTTCACAGTGCCCAATATTTTTAAAGTCAATAGATGCTCTGATAGGCTCTTCATACTCACAGGGTTTGATCTGTTTAATAATCTTTCCCTCATGATTTACAATAGTGATATCATGCCCTGTTAAATTTGCAATGCTTCCCATTTTTCACCTCGTTTGTCCAATTCTTGTTTATATTCCTGCTCTTCTGAGATCATTTTAAAGCTCATAATCATAAATGCTGAACAATAAGCCCACAGATAGAGAGATAAGCTATAGTCAACCTGAAAGCTTACATATAATAGTGTGATAATGTGGAAATACCACACGAAAAGTCGTTTAATGTTAATTTTGCGTTTTTTGTTTTTCATTTTGTTTCTCCTTTATATCCTGTATATAAAAATTGGTGTATTGTCAATGGTTCATAATACTTTCTATCACTTGGTAGTACATACCAGCACCTATCTGACAATAAATTTCTTAATCTAGCATCTGTAATACTTTCAACACTTAAAAAACTATTGTGTTGACGCATTTTTCTATTTATTAATATTACCTTAGGTTCATCACTATGATGATTTATAACAAAGAGTATATCACCCTTTTTGTATTCTAAACCACTTACTATAAAATCATGTGTAACCCTGAAAATGTCTGCATAATATGCACACACAGCATATTTTAAAAGTAACCTTTTCAATTCTTCCATGTTATATAATTTTAATAAATTATCACTCATAACTTTCACCCCAATAAAGAAAACTAGATAAGCCTTTTTCATTAAAATATTCAAAAAACTTTTTATGATATCCCCTTAAGTGCCAACCTTTCATACCTTCAGCCATAGCTTTATTAGTAAATAAATTCCCATTATGTCCTTTAATTACCCAAGAACCTGTTAATTCAAATAAATCAAATGAACTTTCACTAATATAACAAGCATAAATGTTATCCTTTTCAAACCATAACCCATCATACTCAAAAGTTACTACACACTTAACTATTTTTAATCTATCAGCTTTATAATAATAGCTTTTTGAAATATATTCAGGGTTTCCACTTTTTAATAGTTTATAATTACTTAAAAACAATTTATAATTAGTCATTTTTCTCTCCTTTATATAGAAAGTTAAGGGAAGCTCCAAAAGGGGCTGTTTTAAATTGTTGTTTAAAATCATCTACCCTTATTCGCCAACAGGTGAAACCTTGATTCCGTGTTCTAGAAGAAATATCCATTCTGTGACCTTGCATTGTTCGCTCAAGGTTAACTATAGTTACTATAGTTTCACCTGTATGAGTACTAACAAATGGTTTACTTACAATATAAGCTCCTATATGTATATCCTTAAAATCATACTCTATAGGCTCTATTAAACAAAATACCTTATCAATTTTAAAATCAGGCTCTAACTCTTTAAACAGCTCTAACCTTCTTAAATTTTCTTTATAATCAAACATCACCAAATTTCCCCCACTTTAAAATGTACCCACTCATCAAATTCTACGGTATAGGCTCTCAGTGTTTTAAATTGTGAGTCCCACACTTCCACAAAGCAATCATCATCTACCATATATTTTTTGGTAATTTGGCTATCTTTTAAACCTTGTGTACTTACTCCTGAATTTTCATTATTCTCCTGGATTGTCTCAATACGCTCCTGAAGGCTCTTTATTTGCTTCTGATTGTCTTTTGTGACCACGACAAGGGAAATAGTCACAACTAATAATAACGCTGTTAGAACGGCTGATATAGCCTTAAATACATTCTCAAATTTGATATCTTTATAATTAACTTTTACTTTCATTTTAATTCTCCTTAATCAGTTTTTCAATTAGATCTGCTGTTTCCCATCTATCAGTGATACTATAAAATTTTCCTTTATAGTGAATACCCTTATAATCATCCCAAAAATGATGATTAAGTGTAAAGGTCAAATATGACCAGATAGTATAAGCGTATTCAGTTTTATCTAGTGTGATAACAGCTTCTTTGGTACCTCCCACAAGGTAGATACAAGCTTTTTTCTTGTAAATAATTAGTTTTAACATTTTTTATTTTCCTTTCAATATTGTGATAATAGGTAACTTTTCAGCTTCATTTTGTGTTGTTTCCTTGATTGACTTAATATATTTACGGTCAATCTCTGAGAAATCCTCCACAAGGTATAACACCTTATTTACCATTCTTTTATAGTTAGTTTTGAGTGAGAAGGGCTCATACCCTTCAAACTCAATTTTATAATACTTGATTAAACTGTTTTCCATTCTTCTGTACCTGTACCAAAGTCAGCGAATATACTGAAAGTATCCACAGAAGGGCGATAGCTTGCACCATAAGGTAAATCAAAGTAACGAAACATAAATGTAAGTGCATCACGATCTGACCTAGATTGTCCGTAAAACTCTTTAACAATAGGTTTTGAAGCTTTAAGGCTTCCAAGTTTTAAAATTTTAGTTCCCCAATGATAGAGCTCTATGTCTCCTGTTTCATTGTCATATTGTACCTGCCATTTGCTTTCTAATTCACTATATCCTTGATAATAGATATAGTAACGACCATTTAGGTTTGCAAACCCTGTTCTTAAGGCTTTTTCTGTTAGTTTTTCAAGTTGTTTGCTCATTTTAATTCTCCTTAATCAATTCTTTTAAATACATTCAATCCAAGTTTGGAAATTTTCTTTTAATGATTTTTCATCATCCCAAAGGTCAAAGTCTTCAATATAAGTTGAATTAGTTACCATTGTAACCATTTTGTTCTTATATCCTTCTTTTGTTACTAATTTAATATTTACATGATAGATATTGCCTTCAAAACAGTTGAAACTTACAACCTCAGCACTAGTCACATAGTAGTCCTTAACCATATCAGTATTTTGAATTGTTCCAATAATTCCATTCATTGATAACATTTTCATTTTTTGTTTTCTCCATTGATTTTGATAGTGTTTAGATGTTTTTGGCTTGTCTCACTAGTCCTATACCGCTTGCTATAGAAGGGGGTAGTAACTAGACTTTTGATAGCTCCTAGGCTCCTATTCCTGAGCCTTATGCCCCCTAACCCCTTGCAAGGTTAGAGAATAGCTTTACTATTAAGGGCTTAATATTCAATTTCATGTTGGCAATTAGGGCAAAGCTTTTCTCCGTCTTCATCCTCTTCTAGATCTTCTTCATCATAGATCCCACCACAGTAACCACATTCAATCATGTTACCGATACCAAGTTGTGCAAATATCCAATCACTTTCAAACCATAGAATATCATTCAGTTGACCTTCAGAAATTCCTTCAGGGTAAATATCTTCTAGAAGAAAATCAAGATCATCTAGTTTATTTTCTTCTACAATAGTATCATAGGTACTAACAGCACCAGACCAAGGTTGATAGTTTGCAGTTGTATCTACATAAATTTTAAGCATTTTGCTTCTCCTTAAGATTTTGATATCTTGGATAAGTCTTTAATAACCTATCCTTTACATTATCTATTATACAGTAATGTAATTTATTTGTCAAGTGTTTTTGTAAAGTTTTTATAAATTATTTTAATTTATTTAGGCTTTAC
>ENA-OWLM01000018-OWLM01000018.1-metagenome-genome-assembly--contig:-NODE-18-length-63735-cov-4.559720_pt1 | contig 63735 bp, 67 predicted proteins | sample MGYA00245349_ERZ651102 | MGnify/ENA primary metagenome ERZ651102 (study PRJEB26857, sample SAMEA4031759) | metagenome | biome: human; feature: oral; material: saliva | place: Philippines | collected 2014 | study... | reverse complement strand
GGCTACCGGCCATCCTGTTTGGTCACGGTTTGCTGCTCGCGCTCACGCCAGTTATCGCACAGCTGAACGGCTCGGGCCGCCGCGAGCGCATAGCCCACCAGGTTCGCCAGGGTTTTTGGCTGGCAGGGTTTGTCTCCGTGCTGATTATGGTGGTGCTCTGGAACGCCGGGCATATCATCCGCGCGATGCATAACATCGACCCGGCGCTGGCGGATAAAGCCGTGGGCTATCTGCGCGCCCTGCTCTGGGGTGCCCCTGGCTACCTCTTTTTCCAGGTCGCACGTAACCAGTGTGAAGGTCTGGCAAAAACCAAGCCCGGTATGGTGATGGGCTTTATCGGTCTGCTGGTCAATATCCCGGTGAACTACATCTTTATTTACGGCCACTTCGGCATGCCGGAGCTGGGCGGCGTCGGGTGCGGTGTGGCGACGGCAGCCGTTTACTGGGTGATGTTCTTCTCAATGATCGTCTTCGTAAAACGCGCCCGTTCCATGCGCGATATTCGCAACGAGAACAGATTTAGCACGCCGGACTGGAACATCATGACGCGTCTGGTGCAGTTAGGGCTGCCCATCGCGCTGGCGCTGTTCTTCGAAGTGACCCTGTTTGCCGTGGTCGCCCTGCTGGTCTCTCCGCTGGGTATTATTGATGTCGCGGGCCACCAGATTGCGCTGAACTTCAGTTCCCTGATGTTCGTCCTGCCGATGTCGCTGGCCGCGGCGGTGACGATTCGCGTAGGCTTCCGTCTGGGCCAGGGGTCAACGCTGGATGCGCAAACGGCCGCCCGGACCGGGCTGGGCGTCGGCGTCTGCATGGCCGTCTGTACGGCGCTCTTTACCGTTGCATTACGCGAGCAGATTGCGCTGCTCTACAACGACAACCCGGAAGTCGTCACGCTGGCATCGCACCTGATGCTGCTGGCCGCGATTTACCAGATCTCTGACTCCATCCAGGTGATTGGCAGCGGCGTGCTGCGCGGATATAAAGATACGCGTTCTATTTTCTTTATAACGTTTATCGCCTATTGGGTGCTGGGACTGCCGACAGGCTACATCCTTGCGCTCACCGATCTGGTGGTGGATCGCATGGGTCCGGCAGGGTTCTGGATGGGCTTTATCATCGGTCTGACCTCTGCGGCCATCATGATGATGCTGCGTATGCGTTTTCTGCAACGCCAGCCTTCCACGGTCATTTTGCAACGCGCCGCACGTTAAACAGGCAGTAGCCGCCAGCTGGCGGCTACTTTCTCTTCACTTTGCGCGGTAATGAAGCAATCGCGTGAAATCAGAGAGAAAAATGCATTTTCCCTCTTGCCTCAACGATGCTGTGCCGCTAATATTCGTCCCCGTTGTCACCGACAACACGTTGCGTTCATAGCTCAGTTGGTTAGAGCACCACCTTGACATGGTGGGGGTCGTTGGTTCGAGTCCAATTGAACGCACCATTCTGCGTCCGTAGCTCAGTTGGTTAGAGCACCACCTTGACATGGTGGGGGTCGGTGGTTCGAGTCCACTCGGACGCACCATTTCAGTCCTGAAATGGTGCAAATCCTCTCTTTATGTTCTGAATTATCCCAATCTCCTGATTTCTTAATTATTCTCCTGCTACGCTTTTCTCATGACAAAAAAGCAGGAAGAACGTCGATGAAGAAAATCGCGATTATCGGCTCCGGCCCAACAGGGATTTACACTTTTTACGCACTTCTTAACAACCCTCTGCCGCTTTCGGTCTCCGTCTTTGAAGAAGCTGATGAGGCTGGCGTAGGTATGCCCTATAACGACGACGAAAACTCGCGTCTGATGCTGGCGAACATCGCAAGCATTGAAATCCCGCCCATTTTTATGACCTACCTCGACTGGCTTAAGGGCCAGAGCGAAGCCCATCTGGCGCGTTTCAAGGTGGATAAAACCCGTTTGCATGACCGTCAGTTCCTGCCGCGGATCCTGCTGGGTGAGTATTTCCGCGACAGCTTTCAGTCAATCGTAAAAGAGGCTAAAAAACGGGGATTCCGGATTGATGTCCATGAATCCGCTCGGGTCACTGATATCGTGCCTACGAAAGAAGGCGTCACGCTTTCCGTCAACGGCAGCGCCTTTCCTGAACGCTTCGACCTTGCGGTTATCGCCACCGGCCACGTCTGGCCAGACGAAGATGAAGCCACGCGCACGTTCTTCCCAAGCCCGTGGTCAGGACTCATGGACGCCGAAATCCGCCCCTGCAAGGTGGGCATTATGGGAACGTCTTTGAGCGGTCTTGACGCGGCCATGGCGGTGGTGATGCAGCACGGTGAGTTTGTGGACGACGCGTTCATTCTGGATAAAGGAAGCGAGGCGCTAAAAATTGTCCTGATGTCCCGGACCGGCATTTTGCCAGAGGCCGATTTTTACTGCCCGATACCTTATGAGCCGCTGTCGGTATTGACCGAATGCGTGGTTCAAACCGAGATTGCCAAAGGAGCCGACGGCTTGCTGGACCGCATCTTTGCCCTGATGGTTGAAGAGCTTGAACTTGCCGACCCGGCGTGGTGCAAGGCCATATCGCTGAGGCAACAGGATGCCGACAGCCTTCGCGAGGCGTGGTTTGAAGAGCGTAAACAGCACGGTCCCTTTACCTGGGCGGAAGAGAATCTTAAAGAGGTCGAGCGAAACAAACGTGAACGGCGTACCGTGGCCTGGCGCTATACCGTACTTCGCCTGCACGAGATCGTTGCAGAAATCGTACCTGCCCTGAACGAAAAGGACAGAGCGCGGTTCAAAGCCGGGCTGGAGCGCGTGTTTATTGATAACTATGCCGCCATCCCCCCTCAGTCTATTCGCAGGCTGCTTGCCCTGCGCGAGGCGGGGATCATAAGCGTAGTGGCATTGGGTGAGGATTACGCGCTGGATATCGGTAGTGCTCAAACGGTCATTACTACCAAAGAGCACCGCTACCGCTTCGACGTCTTTATTGATGCGCGCGGGCAGAAACCGCTCAAGACAGAAGATTTACCCTTCCCGTCCTTGCGTAAACTGCTACAAACGACAGGCGACGACATACCCGACGTTGGTGAAGATTACACGCTGCTGGCGCCCGATACGCTTCGCGGACGTATTGCCTTTGGTGCGATACCGTGGCTGATGCACGACCGACCGTTTGTCCAGGGGCTGGCAGAGTGCGCAGAGATTGGGGAGGCGATGGCAAAAGCGGCAAATAAACCTGCGTCGGTTACGCGCAAAAAGTTACCTTTTACTGATAGCTGACAGGGCCTCCCTGCCCTGAACGGTCTGATTACTCGAAGAAAACCTCCGGGTTTTCAGACAGCGAGATAAAGGTTTTCGTCGCTTTATCCAGCGCACGAATGTCGCCGCTTTCAATGTCGTACACCCAGCCGTGCAGTCGGATGGAATTATTACGCAGGCCCACCGCGACGGACGGGTGGGTCTTAATGTTGCTCAGCTGCGCAAACACGTTCTCCTGCACCATCGCATTCACTTTATCGATTGGCTGGTCCCAGGATTTCTTCTCCACCACGGCTTTAGCCGCATCAGAGTAGCGCAGCCAGTGGGAAACTGCAGGCATCGGCTCGAGGTTCGCATTGTCGGCAATCGCTTTCATCGCACCGCAGTTTGAGTGGCCACAGATCACGATATCGGTCACGCCCAGCGCGACAACCGCGTATTCGATAGTGGCGGAGACGCCGCCCGGCTCTGGCCCGAACGGCGGCACAATATTGCCAGCATTACGAATGACAAAGAGTTGTCCTGGCTCTTGTTGCGTGACCAGTTCTGGCACCAGTCGGCTGTCGGAGCAGGAGATGAACAGCGCTTTGGGATTCTGGCTGGACGCTAAACTGCGGAAGAGCTCTTTACGTTGCGGGAAAATCTCTTTTTGAAAGCTGAGAAAACCTTCAATGATATGTTGCATAGCAATTTCTCTTTTATCTGTTGTAGTTTAGGTATGATCGCGATCACACTCGTAAAGTTTACCCACCGTGCTTTACTTCAGACAAGCAATATATTTTTGGCCCGACCGCTGCACAATATCGTCCGCGTTTGCCAGTATGTTCTGTCCCTCGAACGCGCCATACAGACGCTCAAATTTTCTGCCTTCAAGGCGATGGGTGACGGACGCAACGGTGTGGGCGGGCAGCGGAAGCATATTCGGATAGCTCCACATAAACGAAACGGCGTCTTTCCCCGGCGTGACCTGCAGAATATCCCCGGCCAGCAAAACCCCTTCGCCCTCCTGCCAGTGCAGCACCGTTCCGCCCGCAAAGTGGCCGCCGAGACGCAGCAGCGTCACGGAAGGGACAATCTCCAGCGTTTCGCCTTGCCAGAAGTGAATAGCCGGGCTGTCGCGCATGACCCACTGCCGATCGCTCGCATGAAGATACACCGGCGCGTCGAACGTCTCCGCCCAGTCCTGCATGGTGGTGTAATAGTGAGGGTGTGAAATGGCAATCGCGCTGATGCCGCCGAGGGCGGTAATGAGCGTTTTGGTTGCGGGGTCGAGGTTGGCGATGCAGTCCCACAAAATATTGCCGTGTGGGGTGCGCAGCAGCAGCGCCCGCTGGTTGATCGCAAAGGCGGGTACCGTTTTGATGCTCAGGAGCTGCGGTTCCAGCTGCTGCCATTTGTTGGTATGCGCGGCAGTGAGGGTTTCAGGTTCGGTCCACGCCTGTCCGGTAACGGGAACATACTGGCGTTCATCCTCGCAGACAGAGCATCTGTCGGGTTGATACGCATACGAGGTCCCGCAGGCTTTACAGAGTATAATCATGTGCTTTCCTCAGTGACAACGCACTGAGTATGGCAGGGATTATCCTTATGTGCTGCGAGGTACATTCCTGGTTTTTTTTGCCCTATACTGTGCCAGTATCAAAAACTGAACATAGCAGGTGCCACATGGAAATTGATCTCGATAACCTGGTCTTTAACGGACTGGATGAAGCTGAAGAGCGTAACGCCGAACGTCTGGACGACGCAGACAAAAAAGCGCAGGCGATGGTTGCCGATGATGACTGCGGCGACGCCTGCAAGATCTGATGGCAAAGCACCGGTAACGCCGGTGCTTTTTTTATGTTACTTCTTCAGCCCGTCAATGGCTGCCTGAGCACAGGCTTCATCCAGATGACCGCCCGGCGCACCGCCGATACCAATCGCCCCGATCACCTCATCGCCCTCTTTAACGGGTAAGCCACCCGCCAGCAGCAGGAAGCCTGGGATATCACGCATATTCTGCGCGCCCGCGTTGTTCTGTGCCGCTTCCATCACTTTGCCTGAGGCATTCTTCGAACTGAGCGCCGTGAAGGCTTTCATTTCACTGGCTTTGACCGTGTGTGGGCCCGCATTATCGGTGCGCTGTACCGCTTTCACCACACCCGCACGGTCAACCACGGTCACCGAAACCTGATAGTTCTTCGCCAGACACGCCTGAACGGCAGAGTTTGCCAGCGCATTGGCCTGCGCCAGGGAGAGACTCTTCTGGCTCACGGAATCTGCCTGCGCAGTCAGACTTACGCTACCCGCGACCAGCGCTGCCGCCATCATTAACTTTTTCATTGCATAACCTCGAATAGAATAACTGAAGACCATTCGAGGATACCGGGACAGGCAACGACGCGTAATTCGGTTGATTACGCACGCATCCTGGTAATTATACGGATTGCAATTTATCGTACTCGCGGCTTGCCTGAACCAGGCTCGTGACGCCCAGCTTGGCAAACGCGGCTGCTCGATGGGCTTCCACCGTGCGCGGCGACAGGTTAAGCCGCGCCGCCACCTCTTTATTGCTGAGCCCTTCCATCAGCACCGCCAGCACCTCACGTTCCCGCGCGGTGAGTTGTTCAAAGCGCGCTTTTATCCGCGAGACCGCCTGCCAGTCGGCGAACCGTCGCTGGCTCTCCTCGCACGCCAGCCCTACGGATTCGATAAGCTTGTCCGCATCCAGCGGCTTGGTGAAAAACTCAAAGACGCCGTTACGGAACGCCCGGCGGCAGGCGTCGACGCTGCCGTGCCCGGTCATGATAATCACCGGCAGCAGCGGCCACGGCCACTCGCCCTCTTCCAGCCACGTCAGCCCCCCTTTTCCCGGCATGCGCATATCCAGCAGCAGGCAGCCGACGAGCGCCGAGTCCTTAACATGGGCCGTGGTAAACGCGTCGATACTCCCGAATGTCTTCACCTCCCAGCCCATGCCCGAAAGTAAAAATGCCATCGACTCTCTGATGGATTCATCGTCATCGATCAGCCAGATGATATTATCCATGCGTCGTCTCCTTTCCATTAGCCAGTTGCAGGACGATTCGCGCGCCCCCCTCCGGCGAATTACCCAGCGTAATCGATCCGTTCATGCGCGTCATCAGTGACTCCGTTAAGGTCATCCCCAGGCCAATTCCCTCTTCTCTGCCGCTGTAAAACGGCATAAAGGCATTCTGTAGCGCCTCCGGGTTAAAGCCGGGGCCGCCATCCGTCACGATGACCTGAATGCCATTTGCGCCTTTCCGGCTTTCGATTCGCACCCAACCCTGCGCGTTCGCCTGCTGAGCCTGAATCGCATTGCTGAGCAGATTGTGCAGCACCTGCTCAAGCCAGAGTCTGTCAGCCAGAACCGTCGTTGCCTCCGGTGCAAACGCGTGGGTGACGATGATATGTTCAGCGCGCCTCTCGTGCTCCAGTAAATTCACAACCTGCTGCCAGCATTGCGCCAGGTCGGTTTCGCGCAGCGTCACTTTCTCCTGCACCACGTGTTCACGAAAACGGGTTAACAGGGCGCTGATACGCTGTGTTTGCACCAGCGCTGCTGCCAGTGCCTGTGACACCGCCTGCGGATTGTCCAGCTTTTGCTGCCGCTGCGCGCCCTGGATCCAGGTCTGCACGGCCGTGAGCGGCTGGTTGATCTCATGGACAATACCCGCCGTGATCTCCCCCAGCGTGTTGAGTCGGGCATGCTGGTAATACAAGGCGCGCTGCTCTGCGTCTCGTCTTGCCTTGCGCTGCCAGAGCGCCACGCTGCCCACCGCAATGACCATACCCCATACAAGAAAGACGGCAAGGAAGATAAACCACTGAATCCCGAGCCAGTCCGGATGAGCATCGGCTGAAAGCACGAAGGGTTGCGTGACCTGTGGAAAGGGGCGTGCCCAGTGCCAGAAGGCATCTGAAGAGTGTGGTTCGCTACGCGTCGAATAATAGACTTCGAGGCGGTCAAAGGCATGATGCGTATTGAGTAGCGGGGCAAGATCAACCCGTACACGGATTTGCCGCCAGGGATTGTAGATCCAGTATTGCCGATCGCTGGCGGGCTCAACGCGGGCGGCGTCCAGCGCGCGTCCGGTTGTTTTCTCCAGCGCAAGAAGATGGGGGAATTTTTTATTCAGCGCCGTGATGTCTTCATTTCCGCTCAGTAGCGGCAATACAGACTCGTTCTGCGTAAGGACCGCGCTAATCTCAGAAAAGAGCGCCGAATACTCGCGATCGCGCTCCCAGTACTGTCGGCGGATTTGTTCCGCATAGAGCAGGATACCGCTGACAAAGCAGACGGCAATCCAGACAATGATGGCGCGCGTGAACAGTGTGTTTTTCATTCCGTTAACTGGCAGGTATTTACATCCTGTCACATTAACAGTTAACGATTGTCATAACAAAAAAGCGCACAGTTCATTCCAGTACATTTCGCGCGTCCGGCGCAATTCAGCGTGACGTTTTATCATAGAACCACTCCGGATCGATGTTGGCGACGTCCACGCCATACAGGCTGGCGACAGGCAGTATCGACTCAAGAACCCGTTGCGCGCTGTTCTCCGCATTGACCTGCCGGGTCGCAAAAAACCGCCGTAACGTGCTTATCCATTTTTTCATTGTCTTTACCCCTCTTCGCTTTGCCTGACCTAAGTTAAACACTCAAATTCGGCGCGTGGGAAATACCAATATCGTCTGTTCATGTGCAGTATCTGCAAATAGCGTCCTCTTTCATTTACCTGTTCATAACACCCTGTTCACTAATGCTTTTTTGCTTAAAGCAAAGAACGATTTCTTATTTGGCGATAGCTTTCGCTTATGTGAGCGTAGAGGGACAAAACAAAAAACGACGGGATGACGTATGACTATGGCAGCAAAAATGAAAGGGTTTAACAAACGGACACTGGCTCTGGGATTACTGGCAGCCGGGAGCCTGCTTTCAGCGCAGGTACAGGCCGATCAGCTGGCGGATATTAAGGCCGCAGGGGTGGTGAAAGTGGCCACCTTTGACGCCAACCCGCCGTTTGGCTCTGTGGATGCAAAGACGCACGACATCGTGGGTTACGACGTGGACTTTGCCAAAGCACTGGCAAAATCGCTCGGCGTGAAGCTTGAACTGGTTGCCACCAATCCGGCTAACCGTATTCCGTTGCTTCAGTCCGGTAAAGCAGATCTGATCGTGGCGGATATCACCATCACCCCGGAACGCGCGCAGGTGATTGATTTCTCTACTCCGTATTTCGTGACCGGCCAACAGTTCCTGGTCCCCGCCAAATCACCCGATAAGCTGGATGAATACAGCCGGGCACGCATTGGCGCGGTGAAAGGGACAACGGGCGAGCAGGCGCTGCACCAGCGTTTCCCGCAGTCTCGCGTGCTCTCTTATGACGACATTCCTCTGGCGCTGACGGCGCTGCGCAACGGCAACGTGCAGGCCATCACCCAGGACAGCACTATCCTTGCAGGCCTGCTGGCACAGGCCCCGGATAAAGCGAACTTTAAAATCCTGCCCGATCTGCTCAGCAAGGAAGAGATTGGCGTTGGGGTGAAAAAAGGCGAAACGGCGCTGCTGAAGGCCGTTAACGACGAGCTGGTTAATCTCGAGAAGAACGGCCAGGCGGCAAAAATCTACGATGTCTGGTTTGGACCAAACACGCCCGCTCCACAGCCTCGCGCCTTTAAAATAGAAGCCCAGTAATATGCTCTCAGGTTTATTTTCACACTCCGCGGCCGGTGCCGCGGATTTTTCACATCTGGAACAGGCCAGCGTCGAGTTTCGTGACGTCGTAAAACGTTACGGCGACCATGAGGTATTAAAAGGCATCAACCTCAGCATTTCTCCGGGTGAAGTGGTGGCGATCCTCGGTCCATCCGGTTCAGGGAAATCGACGTTGATCCGTCTTATCAACCAGCTTGAAACCCTCAGTGACGGCGACATTCTGATTGATAACAAACCCACCGCCCGGCTTGCCGCTGCGGCACTGCGCCAGTTACGCAGCCGCGTCGGTTTTGTGTTCCAGCAATTTAACCTTTACGCCCACCTCACCGCCAGCCAGAACATTACCCTGGCGCTGGAGCACGTTCACGGCTGGAAGCCGCAGCCTGCCCAGGCGCGCGCGCTGGCGCTGCTGGAAAAGGTCGGGATGCTGGAAAAAGCCCATCATTTTCCCGCACAGCTTTCCGGTGGCCAGCAGCAGCGCGTGGCGATTGCTCGCGCGCTGGCCTCGTCGCCGCAAATCATTCTTTTTGATGAGCCGACGTCAGCCCTCGATCCCGAGATGATTGGCGAAGTGTTATATGTGATGAAAGCCCTCGCCCACAGCGGGATCACCATGATTGTGGTAACGCACGAGATGCAGTTTGCCCGTGAGATTGCTGACCGAATCGTCTTTATCGACGGCGGGTACATTCTCGAAACCGCCCCGCCTGCGCAATTTTTCAGTCAACCGTCGCACCCGCGCGCCCGGCAGTTCCTGCAAAAAGTGCTCGACCCGCTTCACCAGGAGCCGCTGTAATGCCCGCGCTCGACTGGCAGGGAGTGCTGACCGGTCAGCCCCTGCAGTGGATAGTATCCGGTTTTCTCACCACGCTGTGGGTCACGCTCGCGGGCATGGTACTTGCCACCCTGCTTGCGTTGATGTTTCTGCTGCTTCGCCTCTCCGCAGGACGCTTCGGTCATGCCGTCGTCAGCGGCTGGGTCTCGCTATTTCGCAACACGCCGCTGCTGGTACAGCTTCTGTTCTGGTACTTCGCCGCCTGGAACGGGCTGCCGCTCGGCTTTCGGGACGTCGTGAATGCCGATCACGCCTGGTCAATTTTGCCCGGCGACGTCTGGTGGTTCACCCCTGAATTTTTATCTTCTGCCTGGGGGCTGGGCGTGTTCACCTCGGCCTTTTTAATTGAGGAGGTTGAGTCCGGGCTGCGTTCCGTCCCCAACGGACAGCGGGAGGCGGCGCTGGCGCAGGGGTTTTCTGCCTGGCGGTTATTTCGCTTTATTCTGCTGCCGCAAGGGCTGGCGAACGCCTGGCAGCCTGTTGTCGGCCAGTATCTCAATCTGATGAAGCTCTCCTCGCTCGCCAGCGGCATTGGCTTTGCCGAACTCACCTATCAGGTGCGACAGATCGAAAGCTACAACGCGCACGCGCTGGAGGCCTTTACCGTGGGAACCGCACTGTATCTGCTTACCGGCGTGCTAATGGGTATGCTACTGACGCGACTCGGCCCCCGCGCAGGGAGGACTCAGCATGATTGCCGGATTTAACGTCATTGTTGATAACCTGGATTATCTGCTGTGGGGACGTGCGGCTGCGGGTGAACCCGGCGGCGTGTTGCTCTCACTGCTGATGGCCGCGGGTGCCGCCATACTTGCTCTCCCCTGCGGTATTGCGCTGGCGTGCGTCGCGTGGCGCTATCCCGGGCCTGGGCGTCAGGCGCTGTTTCTGTGGGCAGAGTTGATACGCGGCATTCCGCTCATCTTTGTGATTTTCTGGATGTGGTATCTGCTGCCGCTGATGACCGGCGGCGATCTGCCGGGGGCGCTTACCGTGACGCTGGCGCTGGCCTGGTTCACGGCGGCATCGGTTATGCATTCGGTACTCGCCGGGCTAAACGCGTTGCCTGCCGGGCAATATGAAGCGGCACTGACTCAGGGGTTCAGCACGCAGCAAACCCTGTGGCGCGTGCTGCTCCCGCAGGTGATGCGCAATATTCTGCCGTCTCTGGTGGGGATATTTATCAGCCTGCTGAAGGATACGTCGCTGGCGTTTATTGTGAACGTACCTGAACTGACCACCGTAGCGGGCCAGGTGAACAACCGGGTGCAAATCTACCCGGCGGCCATCTTTATCTTTACGGGCGCGGTTTACTACCTGCTCTGCTGCTCGCTCGAGCAGCTCGCGAAGCGCTGGCGTATTACCCGGCCAGCGCCTTAACCACCGTTTCCATCGCTTCGGTTGTCAATTCACTGCGTTTGACGCGCTGGTTCGCCAGCGCGGTTCGCAGCACCCCGGCGATGACAATATGCTTTGGCTCCTGCCCTAAATCACGCATCTCAAGCACCACCTTCCCGACCACCCGGCACATCTCCTGGTATAGCGCTTCGTCTTTGGTCACGTTACCCATCGTCATCACTCCATTGCCTTTTAAACGTTGAGCTTAAATGATTCTCCTGCCGGATACAAAAAAGAAGCCCGACGAGAGACTCGCCGGGCTTCATCTGTAAAATCAGCTAATTAGTTGTTGACGGGAATGACCGCACCTTTGTATTTGGTGCGGATCCAGTCCTGAATCTCTTTGGAGTGCAGGACGTTCACCAGCGCAACGATATCTTTTTTCTTCTCATCACCGCGGTGTACGGTAATGATGTTGGCGTACGGGTTATTTTCACCGCTCTCTACCGCAATCGGATCGTGAACCGGGTCCAGACCTGCATCAATCGCGTAGTTGGCGTTGATCACCACCGCCGCGCCTTCGTCGTTGTTGTACATCTGCGGCAGCAGAGAAGCTTCAACGTTAGGCGTGAACTGCAGCTTTTTCGGGTTCTCGACGATATCGCTGATGCGCGCGGTCACTTTATCAATCCCCGGCTTCAGCTTGATTACGCCCTCTTTCTCGAAGATAGAGAGAATACGGCCCTCTTCGGAAACGGCATCACGCATGATGATTTTGCCGCCTTCCGGCAGGTCTTTCAGCGACTTGTATTTTTTAGAGTAGATGCCGATTGGCTCAATGTGGATCGCGCCCGCACTGACAAAATCGTAGTCCTTATCGCCCGCATGATCTTTCAGCACGCTGTTCAGGTAAGGAATGTGCTGGAAATAGTTCGCGTCGATGTCACGTCCCGCCAGCGCGGTGTTCGGCAGAATGTAGTCCTGGAAGGGTTTAATCTCCAGGTCGATACCCTGCTTCGCCAGAATTGGCTTTGCCTGCTCCAGAATTTCGGCGTGCGGCGTGTTGGACGCGCCCACGGTCAGCGTGTCAGCCCAGGAGGCGAAGCTCAGGGCGCTCAGGGTTGCTGCGGCGATCAGTGTCAGTGTCTTTTTCATGATGTGGTTCCTGTGTGTATTTATTAGCGTTTATCTAACAGTGAAGTAATGACATCGCCGCAGAACTGGATAATGAAAACGATGATTAAAATGGTCACCGTTGCCACCAGCGTGACGTCACCATGGTTGCGCTGGAATCCTTCCAGATAAGCCAGATTTCCCAAACCGCCGGCGCCAATCACCCCCGCCATTGCGCTGTAGCTCACCAGCGCAATCAGCGTCACCGTAATACCTGAAACCAGTGCAGGTGATGATTCCGGCAGTAAAACCCGAAACACTAACGTGCTCAGTCGTGCGCCCATCGAGCGCGTTGCTTCAATAACGCCTTTGTCCACTTCACGCAGGGCGATTTCCACCAGGCGCGCGTAGAACGGCGCTGCGCCCACAATCAGCGCCGGGAGTGCCGCGTTGGCACCAAGGATGGTCCCGACGATGGTCTTCGTGAACGGGATCAGCAATACAATCAGGATGATGAACGGAATGGAGCGGAACACGTTCACCACAATTGAAATCACGCTGTAGACCGTGCGGTTATGGAACAGCCCGCCGCGCGCGGTTAAAAACAGCGCCAGACCGAGCACGAGCCCCAGCACAAAGGTCGCCACGCCGGAGAGCGCGGTCATATACAACGTCTCCTGGGTTGCTGCCCACAGCTGGTCCCACTTCAGATGCGGAAAGAGATTCTCAGCCATGTTTAATCACCTCGCCTTCAATATCGCTGTGCTGCAGGTCGGCGAGGATATTGTTCAGTTGTTCATCAGATGCCACCACGTGCACCCAGAGTTGCCCGAAAACACCGTGGGCGGTTTGCGTCATTTTTCCGTGCAGGATGTTAAACGGCAGGCCATAGCGCAGCGTTAATTCGCCGACGACAGGCTTATGCGTGCTGTGTCCGGTAAAGGTCAGCTTGATAACCGTGCCTTCGAGTTCATTTGCCAGCTCGGCGTTGAAGGTCTCTTCCTCGGCGTACTGGCTCACCTGACGAACAAACTGTTGCGTAATGGGCTGTTGCGGATGGGTAAAGACGCTCAGGACGTCGCCCTCTTCCACCACCTTGCCATTCTCCATCACCGCCACGCGGTCGCAGATTTTGCGCACCACGTGCATCTCGTGGGTGATCAGCACGATGGTGAGTTTGAAACGACGGTTAATATCCAGCAGCAGATCGAGGATCTGATCGGTGGTCTGTGGGTCAAGAGCCGACGTGGCTTCGTCGCAGAGCAGCACGTCCGGGTTATTGGCCAGCGCGCGCGCAATGCCCACGCGCTGTTTTTGCCCGCCGCTCAGCTGGGACGGGTACGCATTCTCGCGCCCTTTCAGGCCGACCAGCTCCACCAGCTCAGCAACGCGCGCCTTGATATTGGCTTTTGGCACGCCCGCGATTTGCATCGAGAAGGCGATGTTCTCGTTAACCGTTCGCGACCAGAGCAGGTTGAAATGCTGGAACACCATGCTGATCTTGAGACGCGCCTGACGTAAGGCTTCACCCTTGGCGGCGGAAATGTTCTGCCCGTTGATGGTTACGCTGCCGGTACTGGGTTTTTCCAGACCGTTCAGCAGGCGGATAAGCGTGCTTTTCCCGGCCCCGCTGTAACCGATAATTCCGTAAATTTGTCCCTGTGCTATCGTCAAATTGACATTATCAACGGCTGTCAGTGCCACCTTTCCGTTGTCAAAAACCTTCGAAATATTGCTCAGTACAATCATTCTTATTCGTTATCCGTGTCGCCCATGGCGGTTTAGCAGTATGGATGTCCAAACGATAGTAAACAGGCGTTATCAGGTTTTAAATGAACAAAAAAGAATGTGTTATAACTTTCAGCAATAAACAGCGGTTTTAACGGGTGGAAAGCATTTAGATCATTTTCAGCAATGATTATCTGCCATGCGCATAATCGATGGCTGACCCGCTGAAAAAACGGTCATTTTTGCAGCATTTTATCCTGATATAGCCATCCTCACATCCAGACAACTTTACGTCTTGCTGTCCTTACATCCAAAAACATGCCGAATATTCCTTTCTGTTCTAAAAGGCAGTGAAACGTTCTTTATTGAGAAATTTTCATGGTCCTATCATCCGGTCATGACCTCCTTACAGGAAAAAGACCATGACGATTTATCACTCCGTCACCGAACTGATTGGCCACACGCCGCTTATTCAGCTGCACAAACTGGATACCGGCCCCTGCTCCTTATTTCTGAAGCTGGAAAACCAAAATCCCGGCGGCTCGATTAAAGACCGCGTTGCGCTGTCGATGATCAACGAAGCGGAGCGCACCGGCCAGCTGCAGCCGGGCGGCACGATTATTGAAGCGACGGCGGGCAATACCGGTCTCGGCCTGGCCCTGATCGCCGCGCAGAAAGGCTACTCGCTGATCCTGGTGGTACCCGACAAAATGAGCCGCGAAAAGATCTTTCACCTGCGCGCGCTGGGGGCTCAGGTGGTGCTGACCCGCTCCGATGTGAATAAGGGGCATCCGGCCTATTACCAGGATTACGCCCAGCGCCTGGCCAACGAACTGCCCGGCGCGTTTTACATCGACCAGTTCAACAATGAGGCCAACCCGCTGGCGCACCGCACCACAACGGCGCCTGAACTGTTTGAACAGCTTGATGGGCGGATCGACGCCATTGTCGTTGGCGTGGGCTCAGGCGGCACGCTGGGAGGGTTGCAGGCGTGGTTTGCGGAACATTCCCCACATACGGAGTTTGTTCTGGCAGACCCGGCCGGATCGGTTCTGGCCGACCAGGTGGAAACCGGACGCTATCACGATGCAGGATCATGGCTGGTTGAAGGGATTGGCGAAGACTTTATTCCGCCGCTGGCCCACATCGAAGGGGTGAATCGCGCCTGGCGCATCACCGACCGCGAGGCCTTCACCACCGCGCGCGATCTGCTGAAAACGGAAGGTATTCTGGCGGGCTCCTCCAGCGGTACGCTGCTGGCGGCGGCGCTGAAATATTGCCAGGCGCAGACCACGCCGAAACGCGTGGTGACCTTCGCCTGCGACAGCGGCAATAAGTACCTCTCGAAGATGTTTAACGACGACTGGATGCGTCAGCAAGGGCTCATCGCGCGCCCTCAGGCTGGCGATCTCTCCGACTACATCGCCCTGCGTCACGATGAAGGTGCCACAGTCACCGCCGCCCCGGACGACACGCTTTCCACCGTACTGGCGCGTATGCGTCTGTATGACATCTCCCAGCTTCCGGTGCTGGAGAACGGCAAGGTGGTGGGCATCATCGACGAGTGGGATCTGCTGCGGCATATCGGCGGCGATGGCGATCGCTTCGCCCTGCCGGTGACGGCAGCCATGACGCGTCAGGTGGAGTTCCTGGATAAACACGCCCCGGAAAGCGCCCTGAACGCCATCTTCGACCGCGGTCTGGTGGCCGTGATTAATGACAACGACCGTTTTCTCGGTCTGATTACGCGCAGCGACGTTCTGACCGCCTGGCGCAACCGTCTTCAGCAATAAAGGAACAGATGATGAAAAACCTGGCTACCCTGAGCGTACACAGCGGCGAGTTCAACGACCAGCACGGCGCCGTCATGCCGCCGATTTACGCTACCTCGACGTTTGCGCAACCGTCACCCGGCGAGCATACCGGCTATGAGTATTCCCGCAGCGGCAACCCCACCCGCCACGCGCTGGAAACCGCCATCGCCGAACTGGAAGGCGGCTCGCGCGGCTACGCGTTTGCCTCCGGTCTGGCGGCCATCTCCACGGTGCTCGAACTGCTGGATAAAGACAGCCATATTGTCGCCATCGATGACGTTTACGGCGGGACGTACCGCCTGATAGAAAACGTGCGCAAGCGCAGCACCGGCCTGCAGGTCAGCTGGGTTAAACCGGACGACCTGGCCGGGCTTGAGGCCGCCATTCGCCCGGATACCCGCATGGTGTGGGTCGAAACGCCAACCAACCCGCTGCTGAAGCTGGCGGATCTGGCAGCCATTGCGCAAATTGCCCGTCGTCATAACGTCATCAGCGTGGCGGATAACACCTTCGCGTCGCCGGTGATCCACCGTCCGCTGGAGTCGGGTTTCGATATCGTGGTGCACTCCGCCACCAAATACCTGAACGGCCACTCTGACGTGGTGGCGGGGCTGGCGATTGTCGGGGACAACGAGGCACTGGCGGATAAGCTGGGCTATCTGCAAAACGCGGTGGGCGGCGTACTGGATCCGTTCAGCAGCTTCCTGACGCTGCGCGGTATCCGCACACTTGCGTTGAGGGTAGAAAAGCACAGCACCAACGCGCTGGCGATTGCGCAATGGCTGGATCAGCATCCTCTGGTCGAAAAGGTGTTCTATCCCGGTCTGGAATCGCATCCACAGTATCAGCTTGCCCGCACGCAGATGGCCCTGCCCGGCGGGATGATTTCCGTCGTGGTAAAAGGCGATGCGCAACGCGCCACCGAGGTGATCCGCAACCTGAAGCTGTTCACCCTCGCGGAAAGCCTGGGCGGCGTGGAGAGCCTGGTGAGCCAGCCCTACAGCATGACCCACGCGTCAATTCCGCTGGAACAACGCCTGGCTAACGGCATTGTGCCGCAGCTGATCCGCCTGTCGGTCGGAATTGAAGATCCGAAAGACCTGATTGCCGATCTCAGTCAGGCGCTGCAAAAATAAGCAAAACGCGGCAGGTCAGGCACCTGCCGCCATAAGTTGTCATTATGCCTTAACGCCTTGATAACAAACTTATGTGAATCTGCACAGATTATTTTTGAAACGCTGTTTCCATTTTCCTTTTATCTTAAAATCAGCGTATAATGCGCGCCAAATCCCTGGTGAATGGTTTCAGCGCTTGGAATACAAAAAACAACGTACAACTTCTCCTCTCCTTCGTTGGGCCGACACTCAGGCACACTTTCTTCTGCACGCTCATTTGATGTCTCCTATCCTTAGTGCGTGTCATATACTCTTTTGCAACACAGGTTTGACTCCGCGGCGGTGCGCCCCCGGAGCGAGATTTCCATATCCTTCCCAACTTAAAGACTAAGACTGTCATGAAAAAGACGAAAATTGTTTGTACTATCGGCCCGAAAACCGAATCTGAAGAGATGCTGAGCAAAATGCTGGATGCCGGCATGAACGTGATGCGTCTGAACTTCTCCCACGGCGACTATGCTGAGCACGGCCAGCGTATCCAGAACTTGCGCAACGTGATGAGCAAGACCGGCAAAAAAGCCGCTATTCTGCTGGATACCAAAGGTCCGGAAATCCGTACCATCAAACTGGAAGGCGGTAACGACGTTTCTCTGAAAGCGGGCCAGACCTTCACCTTCACCACCGATAAATCCGTTGTGGGTAACAGCGAAATCGTTGCAGTGACCTACGAAGGCTTCACCAGCGATCTGTCCGTCGGCAACACCGTGCTGGTGGATGATGGCCTGATCGGTATGGAAGTCACCGCTATCGAAGGCAAAAACGTTGTGTGTAAAGTGCTGAACAACGGCGACCTGGGCGAAAACAAAGGCGTTAACCTGCCGGGCGTTTCTATCGCGCTGCCAGCACTGGCTGAAAAAGACAAACAGGACCTGATCTTTGGTTGCGAGCAAGGCGTTGACTTCGTTGCAGCTTCCTTCATCCGTAAACGTTCTGACGTCGTTGAAATCCGTGAGCACCTGAAAGCGCACGGCGGCGAGAAGATCCAGATCATCTCCAAAATCGAAAACCAGGAAGGCCTGAACAACTTCGACGAAATTCTCGAAGCGTCTGACGGCATCATGGTTGCACGTGGCGACCTGGGCGTTGAGATCCCGGTTGAAGAAGTGATCTTCGCGCAGAAGATGATGATCGAGAAATGCGTTCGCGCGCGTAAAGTGGTTATCACCGCAACGCAGATGCTGGACTCCATGATCAAAAACCCACGCCCTACCCGCGCTGAAGCAGGTGACGTGGCGAACGCCATCCTCGACGGTACCGATGCAGTCATGCTGTCCGGTGAGTCAGCGAAGGGTAAATACCCGCTGGAAGCGGTCGGCATCATGGCGACCATCTGCGAGCGTACTGACCGCGTGATGACCAGCCGTCTGGACTTCAACAACGACAGCCGCAAACTGCGCATCACCGAAGCGGTGTGCCGCGGTGCAGTGGAAACCGCTGAGAAACTGGACGCACCGCTGATCGTGGTAGCGACCCAGGGCGGTAAATCTGCTCGTGCAGTGCGTAAATACTTCCCGGATGCCACCATCCTGGCGCTGACCACCAATGAAACCACCGCGCGTCAGCTGGTGCTGAGCAAAGGCGTGGTTGCCCATCTGGTGAAAGAGATCGCGTCTACCGACGATTTCTACATTCAGGGTAAAGCGATGGCGCTGGAAAGCGGTCTGGCTCAGAAAGGCGACGTTGTGGTGATGGTTTCTGGTGCCCTGGTTCCAGCAGGTACCACTAACACTGCATCTGTGCACGTACTGTAATAATTCCCGAACGAATTATTTTTTGATAGAAAGCGTCCTTCGGGGCGCTTTTTTTATTCCTGCCATTAGCCCTATCTATTCAAAAAGCAAATCGGGTTTTTCTATTTAATTGCGATTTATCTAAGATGAATCCGATGAAAAATGCCTTTTTTAACATAGCTTTTTCGACAAAAAGGCCAAATTCGTTGCTTCTTTGAGCGAACGATCAAAAATAGGCGTATTCCCATCAAAAAAATATTCTCAACCCAAAAAACTTTGTGTAATACTTGTAACGCTACATGGAGATTAACTCAATCTAGAGGGTATTAATAATGAATCGTACTAAACTGGTACTGGGCGCGGTAATCCTGGGTTCTACTCTGCTGGCAGGTTGCTCCAGCAACGCTAAAATCGATCAGCTGTCTTCTGACGTTCAGACTCTGAACGCTAAAGTTGACCAGCTGAGCAACGACGTGAACGCAATGCGTTCCGACGTTCAGGCTGCTAAAGATGACGCAGCTCGCGCTAACCAGCGTCTGGACAACCAGGCTACTAAATACCGTAAGTAATAGTACCTGTTAATAAAATGGCGCACATTGTGCGCCATTTTTTTTGCCTTCGTCAAACCCCTACTGCGTCACCTTCTCCCCTTCCTCTTCGGCTACCGCAGCTGACACCCGACTGTTCTGCACCGACAACACGCTATTGCTGGCTGATGGGCCATCACCGGCAGACACAACCACCGGGATCCCCGCACGACGTGACAGGGCTTTATCGATAAGCGCTTTATCACTGCCCGACTGAGACACAAAGGTCGCGAATTCTTCGGAGTGGCTGATGGGCGCAATCTGTGGGTTTTCCCCCTCAACCTGCGCCAACGGACGGTGTACTTCGATGTAGCGTTTCCCGTCCGGCTCCACGGCAAACTTCACCGGCTCATTGATAATCTGGACCCGCGTGCCAACGCGCACTTGCCCAAACAGCGCTTTGATATCCGGCGCGTTCATCCGCATACAGCCTGAACTGACTCGTAAACCGACGCTGTCCGGCGCGCTGGTGCCGTGGATAAGATATTCACCGTTCCCTACGCCTAAACGCAGCGCAAAGCGTCCTAACGGGTTATTTGGCCCTGCAGGCACAACCGGCGGCAATTTTATTCCTTGCGCCAGAGAGCGCGCCCTGATGCCCGCTGTCGGTGTCCAGGTTGGATTAGGGATTTTCTGACTCACGCGGGTGGTCGTCACCGGCGTTTCCAGCCCCAGTTGCCCGATACCGAGCGGGAAAACCTGAACGATATTCTCCCCCGGCGGGAAATAGTAAAGCCGTAGCTCAGCCAGATTGACCACGATCCCTTCCCGCGGGGTATCCGGCAGCAGCATTTGAGAAGGAATGGTGATCACGGTCCCCGGCGCGGGGTTCACCGGTGCAATGGTATTATTGGTTTCAAGAATAAGCTGCGCAGCCGTATTAAACCGGCGGGCAATGGCCTGCAGCTTATTGTCGCCTTCCTGAATCGTGTAGGTTTGATTTTGCCCAATCAGACGGCTGCCTGCGGGCGGCAACGGATAATCCACCGCCCGGGCCGAATTAAGCACACCGAGCGAACCAAGGAGTAATAGAGTTATTAGAGACGCGCGCTTCATGCTGAGATTCCTTATTCACTGACAGAACGCCAGAAAGCTGAAAAACCAGCGAGGCGGGAACCACCTCGCGAAACAGAATGAATGCTGTTCTGTAAGTCTAGCTAAGGATTGCAGCTTTGGCGCGAATGCCGCGGATCATCGCTTCCAGTCCCTGAGATCGGGACGGGGTGAGATGTTGGGTGAGCGCCATTTTTTCGAACCAGGGACGAACATCAAAAGCGACGATGTCCTGCGCCGACATCTGGTGATAGAGAATAAAGACGACGGCAATAAGCCCTTTCACAATCGCAGCGTCGCTGTCGCCGTGTAATTCGATAGTGCCATCGGCAGATTGCTTCATCACAATCCACACCTGGCTCTGGCAGCCCTGTATAATATTATCCGGGTTATGTGCCTCTTCGCTGAGCGGCGCTAAACGCTGCCCCAGCTCAATAATGTAGAGATATTTCTCTTCCCAGTTAGCGCAACGCCCGAAGTTGCGCAGCAATTTATCTTTATCCGGCAGTTCTGCCATCTTTCGCCTCTCCGTTAGCCCAGCAACTGGTGAATGCGTTTTAGCCCCGCCACCAGCCTGTCGACCTCTTCCGTTGTGTTGTACATCACCAGCGACGCGCGACACATTGCCGGAACCTGGTAAAACGCCATCAGCGGCATGGCGCAGTGGTGCCCGGTACGGACCGCCACGCCATAATTATCCAGAAAACTGCCCACGTCATAGGCGTGATGTTTCCCCAGATTAAACGCAATCACACCCTGTCGGTCAGCCGGGCCGTATAAGGTCAAATCCGGTACGCTGGCAAGCTCCGCTAGCGCATAGTGCATCAGCACCTGCTCGTATTCCTGAATGGCGTCAAGGCCAATTGAGGAGACCCAGGAGATGGCCGCGCCCAGACCAATAATCCCGCCGGTGTTTGGCGTGCCCGCCTCAAAGCGCCACGGCGCGCGGGCATAGGTGGTGCCTTCCGTCAGGCTAACGGTGGCGATCATCGACCCGCCCCCTTCCCACGGCGGCATCGCCTGGAGGATCGCCTCCTTGACGTACAGCACGCCTATCCCGGTCGGCCCATAGAGCTTGTGGCCTGAAAAGACGTAGAAGTCACAGTCCAGCGCCTGGACATCAACCGCGTGGTGCATCACCGCCTGCGCGCCATCAATCAGTACCTTCGCCCCCGCCTGATGGGCTTTTTCAACAATATCTGCCACCGGGTTTTCCGTTCCCAGAACGTTGGAGACCTGGGTGACCGCCACCAGCCGCGTTTTATCGTCAAGCAGTGCGTCTAGCTGCTCGAGCTGAAGCGTCCCGTCGGCATTCAGCGGGATCACCCGCAGCTGCGCGCCAACGCGCTCGCAGAGCATTTGCCACGGCACGATATTGGCGTGGTGCTCCATTTGCGTGATGACGATGTTATCGCCCGCATGCACCTGCGCGTTGCCCCAGCTGTTGGCGACCAGGTTGATCCCTTCGGTGGTGCCGCGCACGAAGACCAGCTCTTCAGGCGATTGCGCGTTGAGGAAGCCGGCAATCTGCGTGCGCACGTTTTCCATGCGCTGGGTCGCCTCGGCGCTCAGGGTATGAATACCGCGATGCACGGCGGCATAGCCGTGCCGATAGAATTCGGCTTCTGCGTCCACCACCTGATTCGGTTTCTGCGCGCTGGCCGCGCTGTCCAGATAGGCCAGCGGCAGACCGTTCACTTCACGGGTCAGAACGGGAAAATCTGCCCGTACTTTCTCGACGGGAAAACTCATGCTTCGCCTCCAGGCAGACGCTGACCTATACGGGCCAGCACCTGCTGTTTTAACGCGCCATCGTGCAGCGCTTCCGTCAGCTCGGCGGCAAACGCGTAGATGATCATCTTCTGCGCCGCCTGCCGATCGATACCGCGGGAGCGCAGGTAGAACATCTGCTCGTCGTCAATCCGCCCGACCGTCGCGCCGTGGCTGCATTTCACGTCATCGGCGTAGATCTCCAGCTGCGGTTTGGTGTCCACTTCCGCCAGACGCCCCAGCAGCAGGTTATTGTTAGTCATCTGCCCGTCGGTTTTAATGGCGTGCTGGGCCACATTAATCAGGCCGTTAAACACCGCGCGCCCTTTATCGCTTACGATCGTTTTATGCAGCTGACGGCTGTTGCAATAGCCTTTATTGTGCTCAAGCCAGGTGCGCGTGTCGCACACTTCAGATTTAACCGGCATCGCCAGGCTGTTAATGCGTAGCGTGGTATTTTCACCGTTAAGCTGGGTGCTGGTGTTGTGGCGCAGCACCGCGCTGCCGAGCAGGAAGCTGTGGCTGTAGGCCGCGGCATCTTGCCCAAGTAAAATGTCGTTATGGGCAAAGTGGTGGCTCTGCGGGTTCTCAAACGCCAGCTTGATGTGGTGAAGCTGGGCATTAGCCGCCACATTCATCGTCAGACGCGAACCGGTAAAGTGGCGCGTCTCGTTGAGGCTGACGTAATGTTCAATCACCGTGGCCTCTGCCCCCTCCGCCAGTTCAAGATGGTGGCGATAGTGCGCGGTGTTGATTTCGTCGCCGTCCAGCCCCTGAGTGATGTGCAACAGCAGCAGCGGCTTCGCCGGGCGCTGGTTACGCTTCACGCTGATATGCGTCACAGACTGCGCCAGGCTTTCGGTGAGATGCAGGAAGACCTCCGGCTGCACCGGTGCGGCCAGACTCTGATGAACGTCATTCACGGCGATGTCAAAGCCGCTGTGTCGCGTCTCGTCACTGAGTTCCGGGTGAAACACGCCGTCGACAAAGACCAGACGCAGCGCATCCACAGATAACGCCAGCCCGTCTCGCTGGGCCGGCGTGACGTCCGCCGAACGCGTGACAAACTCGCCGTTCAGCAGGCCATCGAGCGGCGTGTACTTCCAGTTTTCGTGCTTACGCGTGGGCAAACCCAGACGCAGCATCTGCTGAAGGTGCTGCTGGGCCTGTTCAGAACGCGATTGCCCCTGCGTTTCAAACAGCCGGTGCCACTGCTGGAGTGCATTACTGCTGTTCGGTAAGCCAGCCATAACCCTGCTCCTCCAGTTGTTTAACCAGCGTGAAATCGCCGGATTTCACAATGCGCCCCTGGTAAAGCACGTGGACGTAGTCTGGCTTGATGTAGTCAAGAATGCGCTGGTAGTGGGTGACGATAATAAACGAGCGCTTGCCGTCGCGCAGGGAGTTCACCCCGTCTGCGACAATCTTCAGGGCGTCGATGTCCAGACCTGAATCGGTCTCATCAAGAATGCACAGCTCGGGCTCAAGCACCGCCATCTGCAGAATGTCGTTACGCTTTTTCTCACCGCCGGAGAAGCCAACGTTGACCGAACGGGTCAGCAGGTCTTCCGGCATTTTCAGCAGCTTGATCTTCTCTTCCATCAGATCCTGGAAGTCGAAGCGGTCCAGCGCGTCGAGACCGCGATATTTGCGCACCGCGTTCAGCGCCGTCTGCAGGAAGAACTGGTTGCTGACGCCCGGAATTTCGACCGGGTACTGGAAGGCCATAAAGATGCCCTCCCCGGCCCGCTCTTCCGGCGACATCTCCAGCAGATCTTTGCCGTTAAACTCGACGGAGCCGTGGGTGACTTCGTAATCTTCGCGTCCTGCCAGCGTCGCGGAAAGCGTACTTTTCCCGGAGCCGTTCGGCCCCATGATGGCGTGAACTTCACCCGGCTTGACGTCAAAATTGAGGCCACGCAGGATGGCTTTCTCTTCCACGCTAACCTGTAAATCTTTAATGCTTAACATGTGCTTTCCTTAACCGACGCTGTGTTCAAGACTAATGGCGAGGAGTTTTTGTGCTTCAACGGCGAATTCCAGCGGCAGTTCAGAGAACACGTCCTTACAGAAGCCGTTCACAATCATTGAAATGGCATCTTCTTCACTGATCCCGCGCTGCAGGCAGTAGAAGAGCTGATCTTCCCCGATGCGCGACGTGGTCGCTTCGTGCTCAAGCTGGGCCGAGTTGTTACGGCACTCGACGTACGGGAAGGTATGCGCCCCGCAGTCTGCGCCAATCAGCATCGAGTCACACTGGGTAAAGTTACGCGCGTTGGTGGCCGTCGGCATGATTTTCACCAGCCCGCGATAGCTGTTCTGGCTGTGCCCGGCGGAGATCCCTTTCGAGATGATAGTGGATTTGGTGTTTTTACCAATGTGGATCATCTTGGTGCCGGTATCGGCCTGCTGATGCCCGCTGGTCAACGCCACCGAGTAAAACTCACCGATGGAGTTATCCCCGCGCAGGATGCAGCTCGGGTATTTCCAGGTAATCGCCGAGCCGGTTTCCGACTGGGTCCAGGACATCTTGCTGTTTTCGCCTTCGCACAGCGCGCGCTTGGTGACGAAGTTCAAAATGCCGCCGGTATTGCCGTCGCCCGGGAACCAGTTTTGCACCGTGGAGTATTTCACCTCGGCGTCTTTATGGATGATGACCTCCACCACCGCCGCGTGCAGCTGATAGCTGTCGCGGACCGGGGCGGAACAGCCTTCGATATAGCTCACGTAGCTGCCTTCATCGGCCACCAGAATGGTGCGTTCGAACTGGCCGGTTTTTTCGGCATTGATGCGGAAATAGGTGGACAGCTCCATCGGACAGCGCACGCCTTTCGGCACATAGATAAAGGTGCCGTCGGAGGCCACCGCCGCGTTGAGCGCCGCGAAGAAGTTGTCGTTACTCGGCACCACGGTACCGATGTACTTTTTCACCAGTTCCGGGTGATCGTGAATCGCTTCGCCGAAGGAGCAGAAAATGATCCCCTGCTCTGCCAGCTTCTCGCGGTAGGTGGTCGCCACCGAGACGGAGTCAAAAATGGCATCCACCGCCACCTCTCTCCCTTCGCGAACGGGCACGCCAAGCTGATTGAAGGCTTCTTCAACTTCTTTGCTCAGGAAGCTGTTTTCTGCGCCGGTTTGCTGTACCGCACCCGGCTGCGAGGCGCAGGTGTCGTCACAGCTGCCGCAGGAGGGCGCGGAGTAGTAGCTGTAATCCTGATAGTTCAGCTTGTCGTAGTGCGCTTTCAGCCAGTGCGGCTCTTCCATTTCCAGCCAGGCGCGGAAGGCGCTCAGACGAAATTCGAGCATCCACTCGGGCTCGTTACGTTTGGCCGAGATCGCCCGCACGACATCTTCGTTGATGCCTTTCGCCAGCTCATCGGTCTGCAGCTGCGTGAAGAACCCTTCTTTATAATTCAGGTGTCCGCCGCTCCAGGTGTTTACATCACTCGTTGCTTCAGTATTACGAGACATAGTACCGCCTATACCCCAAAGCTTTCGCCGCAGCCGCATTCGTTCTGGGCTTTCGGGTTATGAAATTTGAATAACTGGTTCAAGCCTTCGCGGACGTAGTCCACTTCGGTGCCGTCGATAAAGGGCATCGCCTGCAGCGCAACGAACAGTTTCGCGCCGTCGGTTTCGAAGACCAGGTCATCTTTCTCGGGTTCGGTGACGGTATCAAGCACGTAACCAAAACCTGCGCATCCGGTCTGTTTGACGCCTAAACGCACGCCGAGGATCTCGGGCTTTTTCGCCACCAGCTCGTGAATATGTGCCGCCGCCGCTGGCGTGAGCGTTAAACCGCGCCAGGCAAAATCGGCCGGATTAAAGGTTTCTGAATGCAGTTCCATAGGTCCACCTCATCTGAATAGCCATCAGGGCATAACACCATGTTAGTGATAACGATTATCACTTCAACCCCCTGTCAGTAGGGGCATCGGGGTAAACCGCCCTTTTTGGTTACTTTTATTAAGCATAGACCCTGTAGAAGGATGCAGGCAGGATGGATTTAATTGTTCAATGCATTGATAAATAATGCATTTCTGTGTGACATTTGGGGCGGAGAGAAGAAAAGTAAAATATGCATCGGAAATGCCTATTTTTAAGATAGCTTCTTTAGTTGTCGTAAACATAGTCAAACAGATGCGCTTAAGCGTACAAAAACACGTGCTACCCCAGCGGCAAACAACCGGGTAATCAGAGTCTTTTTCTGAAAATCATGCAGTCCCTCTGGATCGCTTTATTAATCGCTGTAGCATTAACCATACACATTTTAAGGAAATAAGGTGTCATATGGCGTTACAGGGAAAGATGATTCTGAACGGCGCAGATTACGCGCCTTTCGATTTGTACGGGGTGGGCGTGTTCATGGCGCACTCCGGGTTGGGGGCCAGCAGAAACAATGCCAGTTGCGGACATACATGTCGCCAATACGGGTCCTATTCCCTTAGGGAAATACTGGATTGTAGCTCGCAGGGAGGGCAACTGGTTTTCGCAAAAAAAAGAGGAGATTCACGATGGAGCTAACAGATTTATCGGCAGAAATGCTTTTGGTAAATCGGACTGGTTTGCTTTGTGGCGTGATGACTGGGGTATTGATGATTACACATGGATAGAAAGCGTAAAACGTGGAAATTTCCGGCTACATCCCGGCACGGTTTCAAAAGGGTGCATAACTATTGCCAACATGTCTGATTTTGCGATGATTCATAACGCGCTAATGAATACATCGCTTATTCAGGTCCCCTGCATGCGGTCATTAATGGCGCGGGGATGGGTGGAGGTCGTAGCGGGTGGCTACATTAAAAAACCTTGCTCGTAGGGCATGTAAAATTATTTATTTCCTCATTTTATTATTCACTGTGGGTCATATGCTACCAGGCCCTGAGTTATATATTCACTATAATTTAGCCAGAACAACAGCAATGATTATCACCGGAAATGAGAATGCAGAATCAATGTATGACGCCTACTCATTTATTGACTGGATTATAATGCTAATTATCATCACCCCATTTTATATTCTAACAATGCAATTAATCAAAAAGATAAGGAACAAATAAATGCCTATACCTCCCTATATGTGGCTTAAAGACGATGGCGGTGCAGATATCCAAGGATCTGTTGACGTACAAGATCGTGAAGGAAGTATTGAAATTATTGGCCTTAGCCACGGCATAAACTTGCCCGTTGACAGCGCAAACGGCAAAATCACCGGCACCCGCCAGCACTCATCCATGATGATTGAAAAAGAAGTTGACAGCTCTACACCATATCTTTACAAGGCTGCAGCAACCGGGCAGACGTTGAAAAGCGCCGAAATCAGGTTTTATCACATCAATGATGCAGGTCAGGAGGTTTGCTATTACACCGTTCTTATGGAAAATGTGAAATTAACGGGCGTCCACTGTAGCGTTCCAAATGTTAAGCTGGCGGGCAACGATAAAATGAATCATATTGAAAGCGTCAGCATTCAATATGAAAAAATCACCTGGAGAATCATTGATGGTAATATTCAGTTTTCAGATGCATGGAACGAACGCCATACAAGCTGAGTAATAATAAGGAACACCGCCACCTATTCTTTTTTGATCTTTTTGGTAATGGTGCTCATGCTTTCACGCTCCTGATGACCCCTCAGCCCATTAAACATGCACAGTTAATTTTTGCTCAGGAAGTAACAAAAACAAAAAAAGGCCCTCAAGGCCTCTTACGATCAATGATGAAATGAAACAGCAAACCCCTGTTCGCGCCAGTGATCCAGCTGTTCCTGCTGGCGAGGCGTGGGGGATTTTCCCGTCCAGACGAAGATTTTTTGCCCCGGGAACAGTTCAGGACGCGGCGAATCAATGGGTTCAGCCAGCACGTCAATATGCCAGCCCTTCTGTGCCAAACGCGCGGCTTCAAGCCACAGATGCGTTCGGTCATCGCATTCCCAGCCGATCAGGAGTGCGTCTTTACCGGCTTTCTTGCGGGATTCCGCAAGGCTTGCAACCGCAAATTCGATCAGTACGCCGTCAAACAGACTCGCCATGTGACGCACGGTATTTTGGTCCTGGTTCATTCGCTGTCGGACCGGAGAAATAATGTTATCAATCAGCGCATCCATCGCATGATCGCGGCGGAACTCGCCGATCTTGGCGCGCAATTTACCCGGGCTGGCGTAACGCAGAACCGTCATCATCTCTTCCTGGAAAGAGACCCAGTTGCCCTGCGTCAGCTCTTCTTTATTTTCCAGTAACGCTTTGACTTTTCCGACCGAGACGCCGGTTTTCATCAGGCGCTTGATCTCTTCGATACGCAGGATATCCTCATCGTCAAACTGACGATGGCCCCCTTCGCTGCGTTGCGGCTTCAACAAACCATAACGGCGTTGCCAGGCACGCAGCGTAACGGGGTTGATACCGCATCGTTCGGCGACTTCACCGATACTGTAATAGGCCATTAACTCCCTCACGCTCAACACTTTCATACCTAACCGCACCAACCTTATCAGATTGTACAACGCATTTGTATAACCAACTCCCCGTTATGAGACAAGTGAAAGGGGTCAAATCCTTTCACTCGTTTACCTATTGTTGTCCAAATTTCTTTATTCGTACAGTTAACTCTCGAGAGTCATGTACAGGTTTTTAGAAGTCGTTCTTTTTCTCAGGCCAGGAAACGGCCGGGATCCCACCCAGGCGTGGGCTGGCGAAAAGATGCCCCTGAAACTGCGAAATCCCGGCGGATTCCAGCCACATCCACTCCTCAGCCAGCTCTACCCCCACCGCGCAGAACTGGATTTCCAGGGACGCGCAGCATTTGATGATGGCTTGTACAATCGCCTGGCGCGGGCCGCTTTTGTGCACGTTGGCTATCAGATCCCGATTAATCTTAATTCTGTCCGGCTGGAACTGCGCCAGCAGCTGCAGCCCGGCAAACCCTGCGCCAAAGTGATCGATCGTCACGCTGATACCCGCGCTCTTTAACTGCCTGACCGAGTGTGTAAATTCATCAAAGCGGGAGATCGCTTCACTCTCCGTGAACTCGACAACGATCTGTTCCGGCACAAAGCCATTCGCTTCAATGACCGTGAGCAGGAAATCAACCGCGTTAGGCACGTTAACCAGCGTCATCGGCAGCAGATTGAGGGACAGCGTTTGTGTTTGTAAGCCCAGCGCGCTGGCCATCGACAGTGCCACCTGCTTGCTCTTCAGATCGGCCTCATAAAGCGCGTCTCGCGGCAGAGTCTGAAAATAGACCTCAGGTGAGTCCCCTTCGGGCGTACGAATCAGCGCTTCCCAGGAGACAATCTGTTGCATAAAGGGGTCGACGATAGGTTGAAACGCAAAGCTGCAATCTGCACCTTTTGCCACAACCTCTGACTGTGCGGATAAGGGGGTTTCTTCGGGAATAAATTCCCAGCTGTTCGCCGGAGGCAGTTCAAAATAGTTGGCTTTTTCTGTGGCCTCAACGAAGGTGCGGAAAAACTGCAGGGCACGGTCGTTATACGTCAACCGGTACTTCGTCGTCCCTTTATCAAGCACCTGCTGGAGCACTTCGTCTGTATCAAATTGACGCAAATCGAAAAGCTCCATCCCCACATTGCCAAAGCGTCGGAAGGGACCGTGATCGCACATGAGTTCCACCACATTATGATGTCGCGGGTCACGGCAGATATGCTGATAGATGGCCGTCACATTATCAACTGGCCCTTCAAGTAACTGGAAAAAATGTGTGCCGTTAAACAGCAAGATCCCCGTGACATCGGAGTGCCGGTTTTTACGATTTGCAGCAGCTACCATTTCTTCCAGCGCTTTCACCGGAACGTCCTCGCAGATATGACTGCGGTAAATGATGGTTGTTAGCATGCTATTCCTGGGGGTTTATAGGTTCGGCCACGAAAAGATCGTGGATAGAGTGTTGTTATAGCACATTCATTACTTAACAAATAATTTACACGTCAATGATTTAGCACATTTACAAAGCCGGATTTTGGTGTTGTACAACTCTCTGAGCACAATCGAGATTGTACAATATATTCTGCAACGATAACGCTAAATGACACTCTCACAACCAACTGATATTTATAAAAATTATAAAATATATCAAGAAAAATTTAAAAATCTGTACATTTTGCATGTACAGATTTGAAAAATATGTATACCTTAATTGTAACGTTACTGATTACGGATATTTACAGGAGCGAAACATGAACCAGAACGGTTATGTCGCAGATTCAGCAGCAGCAATCGCGCAGTACTTCGAGAAAGCCGCGCTACCTACTCAGCAGGAGACGCTGGGTCAGGTGGTTGTTGAAATTCTTAGCGACGGGCGACATCTCAATCGCAAATCGCTCTGTACCAAACTTTTAAGTCGCCTCGAAAGGGCTGAAGGCCCGGAAGAGGAACAGCATTATCACATGCTGCTTGGACTGCTTTTCGAACGGTAACGTGATGAACAGTAGTGACGCAGATCGCCTGATCGACCAGCTAATCGGTGAAGCCGTTCTTTCTCTTCTGAGAGAGCGCGGCCCCGTGACAACCGAAGGTCTCATCCAGCGTCTGCGCAATATGAAAGCACATGAAAAGGATCCCCAGCGGCGGGAGACACTTGCGAGGGTGATTGCCGAAATCGGTTCAACTGACCTCGCCTTTAAACGTCGCAGCACCGCACACGGACGACCAAAAAGAGAGGGATCTCTCAAAGAGAGTCGAGACAATGTAGTGCCGTTGTTTGGTAATGGAAAACCATCCGATCCAAAGAAGATACATTGACTGCAACCATACAGCTACGGTGAGAACAAATGAGACAAAATATTCAGCTTCAACCCGAATTTCACTCTGCCTTTTTAGACAGTGCGTTATCGGAGTACTTCCGTCATGCAGGCGAACGTTTTGCTGAAGAGTCCGCTGTTTTTTCTACTGCAGTACGTTGTGTCCTTGCCTCTGAAGGACATCTGACCAATAAGGCCATTATCCTCTGGCTGATCCAGACGCTGGAAGCCACTGACGATGTCGTTCAGGCGGATGTGATCCGCAAGACGCTGGAAATCGTCGTCGGCTACACCATGGACGATCTTTGACCCCCTCCTCACAAAAAAGCGAGCGTGTCATCGTCACTTCTGACGAACAGCCTGACGATGACACGCCGCTCGTCGATAACACCCTGTAAATCAAGCATAAGCAATGTGGCATGGATCCTGCTTAAGCCAATAAGGGACTGGGCTTTCCAGTTAAACAGTGCTTCATTTCTTAACAGGTCTGTTATTGATGAAAAAAATCGCCAGCGTCTGCCCGTACTGCGGTGCAGGCTGCAAACTTAACCTCGTCGTTGAAAATAACCGTATTATCCGAGCCGAAGCAGCAGACGGCGTGACCAATCAGGGCACGCTTTGCCTGAAAGGATTCTACGGCTGGGATTTCCTTAACGACACCCGCCTGCTCACCCCCCGCCTGACGCAGCCCATGATCCGCTACAACAAAGGAGAGGCGTTCACCCCCGTCACCTGGGAAGAGGCCATTCGCTATACCGCCCACAGGCTCAAGAGCATCAAAGAACAGTTCGGTCCACGGTCAATCATGACCACCGGATCCTCACGAGGAACGGGTAATGAAACCAACTATGTCATGCAGAAATTCGCCCGTGCCGTGCTCAATACCAACAACGTCGATTGCTGTGCGCGCGTCTGCCATGGCCCTTCTGTTGCCGGCCTGCAGGAGACGCTCGGTAACGGCGCCATGAGTAACTCAATCAACGACATTGAAAACTCAAAATGCCTGCTGGTGTTCGGCTATAACTGCGCAGACTCTCACCCTATCGTCGCCCGACGCGTGCTGAAAGCGCGTGAGAATGGCGCGAAGATCATCGTCTGCGATCCGCGTCGCATTGAAACGGCCCGCATTGCCGATCAGCATCTTCAGCTGAAAAACGGCAGCAACATGGCGCTGGTGAATGCCTTTGGCTATGTGCTGCTGGAAGAGGAGCTGTACGACAAAAACTACGTCGCACGTTTTACGGAAGGGCTTGAGGCGTACCGACAGATCGTCAAAGATTACGCGCCAGAGCGCGTTGAGAATCTGACGGGCATCCCCGCGCGCGATGTGCGTCAGGCAATGCGCACGTTCGCGGCGGCACCGTCAGCGACGGTCATGTGGGGGATGGGTGTGACCCAGTTTGGTCAGGCGGTCGACGTGGTGAAAGGCCTTTCCAGCCTGGCGCTGCTGACGGGCAACCTGGGCCGTCCGGCGGTCGGCGTTGGCCCGGTACGCGGGCAAAACAACGTTCAGGGCGCGTGTGACATGGGCGTTCTACCCAATATGTTTCCCGGCTATCAGGAGGTCACGGACCCGGCGGTCAGACAGAAATTTGCCGATGCGTGGAAGATAGACGTCAACAAAATGGACGATCGCGTCGGGACGCGCATCACCGAAGTGCCGCATCTTGCGCTGGAGGGTAAGGTCAAAGCGTATTACATCATGGGGGAAGATCCGCTTCAGACAGAAGCCGATCTCGGCCTGGTCCGTCGCGGTTTCGACGCGCTCGATTTCGTGGTGGTTCAGGACATCTTTATGACCAAAACGGCGGAAGTGGCGGACGTGCTGTTACCGGCCACCTCATGGGGTGAACACGGCGGCGTCTTTACCTGCGCCGACCGCGGCTTCCAGCGCTTCGGAAAAGCCATTGAAGCCCGCGGCAACGTCAAGCGCGACTGGGAGATCATCAGCCTGCTGGCGACGGCGATGGGTTACCCGATGCACTACGACGACAACCAGCAGATCTGGGACGAAATGCGCGAACTGTGTCCGCTGTTCTACGGCGTGACCTACGCAAAAATGGGCGAGATGGGCCATGTTCAGTGGCCGTGCCCGACGCTCGATCACCCCGGTACGCCCTACCTGTACAAGGACAATCAGTTCGACACCCCAACGGGCAAAGGGCAGCTTTTTGCCGCCGCCTGGCGCGCGCCAGCGGAAACCCCGGATGAGGATTACCCGCTGGTGCTGTGCACGGTACGCGAGGTGGGGCACTACTCCTGTCGCTCCATGACCGGAAACTGCGCGGCGCTGCAAAGCCTGGCCGACGAGCCTGGACGCGTTCAGATGAACCCTGCTGATGCCCATAGCCTGGGAATTGCAGACGGCCAACTGGTCTGGGTACGTTCACGCCGGGGTCAAGTGATCACCCGCGCCAGCATCAGCGAACGCATCAACGCCGGAGCCGTTTACATGACCTATCAGTGGTGGATTGGTGCCTGCAACGAGCTGACCCAGGATAACCTTGACCCTGTCTCCAAAACGCCGGAAACGAAGTATTGCGCGGTGCAGCTGGAGGCGATTGAGGATCAGCGCTGGGCCGAAGACTTTGCGGCGTCGGCCTACCAGTCCATGAAGTCGCGGTTAATCAGTGCGGTAAACGTGTGAATGCACTGCCGGGCGGCGCTACGCTTGCCCGGCATACGCTCAGCCGCAATATCAAATATCCCCTCACGCATAATTATTTTCCAGGTAATCGCGAAGCAGGTTTGGCCGACTTTTTTTCTCCATTAACCTTCTGAGCAGAACGATCAACTCGTAATCACTGCGCAGGTTAAACTTCTGCATCATCATATATTTATGGGTAAAGACCGTTTTATCACTCATCTTTAATATGTTGGCGGTCTGCACAACCGAGTGTCCCTGATAGAAATTCACCATAATTCGAATCTGCTGCGGTGATAAGACTTTATGTTGGCATTCGAAACAGGATTTTTTATTCCAGGTGTATCCCGGCAGCTGCGTCCTGAACAAAGCGATAAACAATGCCCCGCTTATACGATCAAGCGAAGCACGGCGAGAGAGGAAAATGATGTCCTGAAAACAGGAGGGCAATGCGGAAAAACGGTGCTCATCATCCACCAGTCCTATCACAATCCCCTTTTCCCGGACCTGTAATTCAGGAAAACAGGTCAGCGTTTCACCCTGACAGAGCGAAAGGACAATAATATCGGCCTGAATGACGTTGCCCTCGGTCAGGCCAGCGTTAAAATGGATGGGTCGATGAAAATTATGCTCAAAAAAATCTTCGAAAAAATACCGCAGCCCGGCCTGAAAAAATAAATCCGTTTCCTGAATCAGGATATTCAACATAGCTCCCCCACGTCTCATGATAAATGCTCTTCCGGCATTCAGTTGTATTGCATCGTCATCACGACAACCGCGCTGATGCTTCCCGGCGTCGCGCCACCGGCCCGGGATATCACCGATGCCTGCATGGGCATGCTGGCCGTTCGGTCTGCTGCAATATTTTGCGTCATGCTGGAGCCCGTTCCTTTGAGCGTGCCGGTACCCGCCTCACGCATGGCAACCGCCACGTTCGTTGCCGAGCCGCTGTTCATGTAGTAGTCCGCCCCGGCTACCGGATCCGGGTTGCCGGTGAAGGAGACCGTCACGCTGCGCGTCCCCGCGGGACACTGCGTAAACTGCAGATTAAACGTCACCGGGTCAGAGGATGAACCCGGCGTCACCATGTTTGTCGCCTGAATATCGCCGAGATTAATATCCAGCTGCGTATTCCCGCCATTAAATATGCAGGGCGAGGCCACAATATTTCCCGTCACGTCAAGATTCACGTTATCGGCGGAAAAGGCCGTCCAGCTCAGCAAGGCGAGAAAAACCAGCTTCTTGTGCGAGAGTGTCATCATTTACCTGCTACTGGTAGGTCAAGTTAAGCGTGGCAGAGGCATTGGCCGCGCCGGATTCGACAGACGTTAACGTCTGGTAATATCGCGCCGTTAACGGCAGCGTCTCTTGGCCACCCGAAGATTGTTTTAATAGCAGGCGGCTATTCAGCACCAGCGGCGTGCCGTTATATAAAAGTTGCACGCCCACGCCTTTTGCCGTACCGGTCATCCCCTGTCCCGTTAGCGCCATTACGCTGGTATCGGTGCTGTCCGGGTTCTGAATTCCACCAAGCGAAACGCTAATATTGGTTCCGGGGGTGCAGGTTAACCCCAGATTTTGCGTGTTCTGCGCGCCCGTGGGCGTGGTTCCGACCGCCGTGCCAAACGCTGAGGCGGAGATATTGCCAATGGGAAACGTCAGCTGAGGCGTGTTAATACTGCATGCAAGCGCGTTGATCGTCCCGCTGGTGAGCTGGGTCGTCAGGCCGTCGCGGTAGACGCCGTCGCTCCCCTGAAGCGTCACTACGCCTATGACTCCCGGCGTTAAGGCACCTGACGATACCTGACCGGTGACCACCAGCTCTACTCTACCGCCGTACCATTCAACGTATGACGTTTGCGCATTATAGGAGAACGTATTGGCCGGATTTTCAAAGTCGTTATTTGAAGAAAAGCGAATACCAACTCCGCTAATATTGGTGTTGTAAACATGGTTGCCATAGCTGCTCAACGTGGCGTTGTTATAACGCATGCTAAATCCGAGCATTAATGGATTACTGCACCCGGAAAGATAGGATCCCGTATAGGTGGCCGCGCCGGAAAAGACCACCGTGCCGACAGGCGCATCGCGCTGGACAGTAATCGTGCCCACCGACAGCGTGGACACTTGCGGTGTTATTGTCGTGCAGGTTCCTGCATGCACGCTACTATTCCAGCCGGTGAGTAAACAGAGCAGTAAAATAGCCTGAATGAATTTCATGTTAACGCTCCTGGCGACACGTGGCACTCACGTCCGTTATTCCACTGTAGGTTGATTGTTTCGGCAGACTGAAATCAGCACGGCACTGTTGGCTGGCCTGGTTTCCCCAGGTAGCAACTAACGTCCCTTGCTCGCTCATGCCGGTCAAATACACCTGGCCGCGATCGCCCACGATGAAACTGTTGTTACGCTCGCCCGCGAGGGTTACCACGGCTCCAAACGGGACGGGACGGTTGTTTTCTGTCAGGCTCATCAGCACCCGACGTCCGACTCTGGAAAGGTAGTCCGCTCTCACCACCGCGCCGCGCGTCGGCGTGACCGTACGGGTATTGATCGCCAGCTCAACATCGTCAGGCATATTTTCCGGATCGAGGATGAGATCGTTTTTTCGGTACACGGACAAATTACTGACCACCGTATAGCCGCGATAATCCGTACGTACGCCGGACTGATTTCGGATATCGACACCCCGCGCGCCGGGCGCTTTTATCAGGGCATTCGTCTCACCCAGCGGCTGAGAAAACGTAACGCCATCGGCGTGGGCGAGTATGCCCCCCTGCAGCCCGTAATTCAGACGCTCGCTGTTTTTGTCGTAGCCATAGCCCACCGTCAGTTCGCCGTAGGTGCCTTTGTAATCACCGTTCATGTTGCCGGTGTAACCCACGCCGTTGGTGCCGTAACCCTGCTGCACGTTCCAGCTGAGCGCGCTGTTTTCGAGCGCTACGCCGTTCATGCCGATAGTGTGCGTGGTGCCGTTATTTTTGCTGGCGCTCATGGCATAGTTGGCCCACGTCCGCGGCAGGAATTTATCCAGCGGCACGCTGACGTTGAATGCCAGCAGCTGGTCATGGTCATAGGTTTTTCCACTCCCGCTGCCGTATGCCGCAGCGCTGGCATTTTTGCTGTATGTCCAGGTCACCCCGTAGCTGATGTTATGCCAGTCGTTGTTGTATCCGACGCTCCAGGAGGCCATCGACCTGCCGGTGTTCCAGTAATCTTCCCGCGCCGCGCTAAGGGTCAGAGATCCAAGGTCGCCGCCCAGCGTCTGGCTCATCGTCAGCTCTGCGCGGTTACGCCGCCTCTCCTGAAGCGCGCTGCTGTCTCCGTAAGAATCCAGCACCTCCTGCATCCCGTAATAACCACGGGTGGAATAGCGGTATCCCGCGATGGAAAAGTTCGTCCCGGTATTCACAAAATTCTTGCTATACCTCGCGCGTAAGGACTGACCGTTGGTTCTGGCCGTGTTATTCGGCGTTGACCAGCCCTGCGTAACGTCTGCCGAGAGCGCGCCGAAATCGCCCATGTTCTTACCCACCCCCAGCGCCAGCGACCGATATCTGCTTGAGCCCTGCACGCCGCCATAGAGGGTCACCCCGTGCTTCAGGCCATAAATGCCGGTAAGTTGACCGAAAAGCGTGTTGTCCACGCTGTGGTTATAGGATCGATATTGCCCCCCGGTGAGGGCATATTTCAGACGGCCTTCGCGCTGCAGTACCGGTAACGACGCATACGGCAGAATGAAATGTTGCTCGCTGCCGTCGACTTCTTTGATCGTCACGTCCAGATCGCCAGCCCCTCCGGTCGGATACATATCCGTAATCTCGAATGCACCGGGCGCAACGTAGCTTTGGTAGATCTGATAACCATTCTGACGCACCACAACCTGCGCATTGGTGCGCGCGATACCCCGCACGACAGGGGCATATCCCTTCAGGGAATCTGGCAGCATGTCGTCATCAGAGGCCAGCTGAGCGCCGCGAAACGGCATACTGTCAAACACGTCAGCAGGTGCAGAACTGTCTCCAAGCGTCAGCTGTGCTTTCAGGGGGATCACGGCACGCTGAGCGTAGGTATAGACGGTGTCCCACCTGCCCTGACCGGAACCGTCCCGTGACCACTTGGCGTAATTGCGCAGACGCCACGGCCCGATATTGATCCCCGGACGCAGGTTGGCATACTGGCTGTCGCTGCTGGTGCCTTCACCGTGGCTCGCCCGGGCGTTCGCGCCGCTCAGGCTGTAATTGAGCATGGCCGCCGCGATCCCCTCATCCCACATCTCTGGCGACACATAGCCTCGCGCGGGCAGATCGATTGCCGCCTGTGGAATGCCGATCACAAGGCGCTGAGCGCCAAACTGAAAATCGGTGCTGGCTTGTGGAATGGCCTGAAGATCCGCGCAGTCACTTTTTCCCGAAGCAAGCTGAGGAAATAGCGCGGTTTTGACTCCCCACTGTTTTAACTGGTCGATGCTCAGGCAAGGCTGCAATATCGCATTACCGCTATCGCTTTTAACTGCGGCAAAGGCGATATCGCGGGTCTCCATCAACTGGCCGTCAAGAATGATGTCAACACGGTACGTTCCCGGTGCCTGAGAGCCTGTTTCAAAAGCCGACAGGTCTGCTTTGCCCATTCCAGGATTGTCCAGCTCAACCAGCTCCATATTAAACGTTTCACTGGCATAAAGTGCCGGTGATGAACCGGCAAGTGCGCAGGCGATAAATATCGCCAGACGAGCAGGCCGTATCCTGTGCGTTGAAATTGTCATTGCAGGAAACCTAATGAATGCACGAGCATCAGAAACTGGCTTGATGTGCGGTGCCAGGACTACCATAGTCATTAATGACTTTAAATGTGAGAGAATGACCACTCACCCCTTCAGGTAATAAAAACCGGGCTGATGCGCCGGGTAAAACATAGGTCACATCATCAAGCTTTCGCCCGCCCAGGGTAATCTCATTGAAATTGATTACGTAGGGCGTGGGATTATTCACCTGAATCGCATTCCCGGATTGTTGCCACGTTAATTTATTCGCCTGTTCTTCCGGCGTTGACGCACGCAGACCTTCAGGCCGATAAATTAATTTAATCCGCGTCTTTACCGCAATTTGCAGGGCGTTCATCTGTTTTGAGGCTGAGGGAATCGCTTTAATATTCAACCAAAATAAACTTTCCTGCGCCTGAGGCAGGGAACCCGTCATGACAATACGCTCAAGGTTTTTTTGTCCACCGTCCAGGCGATACAGCGGCGGCGTAATAATAAACGGCGTTTTACCCGACACCCCATCCTGCATATCTATCCATGACTGGATTAAATAAGGAGTATTGTCAGGATTGGTAATATTGATTGTGGCTTCTTTCTTCGCACCCTCGAAAATAACGCGCGTACCACCAATAATAACCCCGGCATTGGCCGTCATGAATGTCAACGGTAACAGCGCCACCGCCAGTCCTGTTGTTCTGATAAAGCGCATGGTAAAAACCTCGTAAAACAAAGGGGCCGGGCTGGCCCCCTACTGATTGCTGCAAAAACTTAGTTGTAAACTACGGAGAAGTTCGCGACCGAGTTGGCCGGACCGGCAGTGACTGACGCGGCGGTCGAAATATACTGCGCATAGAAGTTCAGCGTATTATCTGCGGTGCTGCTCAGTGCATAGGAATAGCTGTTGCTGCCATGCAGAGGCAGGTCCGCCTTATCGGCGCTCATCAGGTTGATTGCCACCCCTGTTGCCGCCCCCGCCACCGAGGAGTCAATTGCCAGCAGGCTGGCGTTGGATAAATCAGGCGTACCGTCAAAGCGCACTTTCGCGTTAGTCACCGTGACCGGACAGTTTTTCAATACAATACTGAATTGTGTGGCAGCGGTTCTGGCTCCCGTTGTCGGGAATTCAGTTTTATAATAATCGCCTAATACGACGACCTGGTTCTGAGACGCCACATCAACGTCGCAGGCGGAATCCAGAATATTACCGTTAAAATTAACGGTACCCGCTGCAGAAAAAGCCTGCGTCATCGGCAGTGCAGAACTCACTGCCAGCATTGCCATCATCATTTTCTTTTTCATCATAATACCCTATCCTGTATCACTTTATTGATTACTGAAATCCGGGCAAACGTTCCCCACAAGTTTCAATCAACCTGAGCGTTGCCTTTTATTTTTGTCAGGAACCCGATAAATGGCTCACGAATAGAAATCTGAGCATTCCTGTCGACGAGTCAAAATTTAACCAACTCTTATTCAGCACACAATTCTTTTGAGGTCTAGCTGTAGACTTACATTTAACAATCATGAAACATTTCTTTTTAGATAAACCTTAAACATGTTATTCATGGGTCTACTTTTAGACTCTTAATACAAAGCCTTTAAATTCATAAGATTAGATTTTACACATCCACCAGTCTATTATTAGACCTGCTTCAATCATTCCCTGAGATGCTGTTTTTTAAGATAATTCTCTATGCCGATCAAAAAATGATCGCATGCGTGAATGAGGCAGCTGATGAATACCCGAATGGCGACAGAATACAGTAAAGACAATTCCACCGTGCTCCACCTAAAACCCTATAAGCACATTGAAAAAATTATCGATACCCTCCTTCCTTCTGCAGAAAGGAAAATACTGTCCAGAGGGGAAGTGGTTCACTATTACAAAAGTGATATTCGCCAGTGTTTTTTACTGATCCAGGGGAGCGTGGCATTACACCGCCGCGGAGATGGTATTGTCTTAAATTCTGAATCAGCGCCCTTTATTCTGGGTGTAAGCAGCCAGTTCTCCTCTGAGCATCTTTATGTCAGGGCGCTGGAAACCTCCGAAGTCGCGGCTGTGTCGCTGGAGCGTTTTAATTGCATCGTTGCGCAGCAAAATCTGTGGGAGCATTTTTCTAACCTGCTGATCTATACCGCTTCACGCGTCTATGAACACTGTGCCCAGATATCACAAATGTCGGCTTACGACATTATCCGCTTTCAGCTTGTTGAACTGATGCAGGAGCCTGAGGCGATAAGGCTCAACACGACCGCCGCAGCCTATATCAAAAGCCGGACCTATCTTTCCCGTAGCGGCATTATGCGTATTCTGGCGGAGTTACGAACGGGGAAATACATCACTATGGCGCGCGGCGTGCTGATGGATATCCATCACTTACCCCGAAAGTACTGACCTTACATTTATATCTGGAGAAGGTGGAGGATAAGAGCGACACTATCATCAGTCCGGTCTTTTTTCAGGTTTCAGACAATGTCTTCAGCACAACAACATCGCGGCTCACCCTACGCCCAGGAACTGATCTCTTATTTAGAGCCGTACTGCACCACGCGCAGAACAGGCCGTGGCGAACAATTCGATCTTCAGGTCGACGGTAAGGGGATCTGTTATTTAATTCTGGAGGGGACAATTGCCGTCTACCGCCGAAGCGATGACATGATGCTCTCCACCGCCCGCAGCCCTGCTCTGTTTGGTCTCGCGAATCTGACGGACATTTATTTCAATGATTACATCAAAACCGTGAGCCCATGCCTGATTGGCATTCTCTCTACCGAGAAGGTCAGTGAAATTATTAAAGAGAAAGCGTTATGGGGCCTGCTTTCTAACCAGCTGATGTTTGTCTATAACCGACTGTATAACAACGTGATGCCACAGGGCGCACCAACGGCGTATGAGATGATTCGCCAGCAGCTTATTAAGCTGATGGAGGAAGATGAGGCCTATCGGCTCGGCGTGACGGCGGAAAGGTATATCAGGGAAAAAACGCAGCTTTCGCGCAGTGGCGTTATGCGTATTCTGGCCGATCTCAAAACAGGCGGGTTTATTGAAATCGATGAAGGCAGGCTGATAAAAATCAACAAGCTTCCAGCCAAATACTGAATTCCAGAGACAAAAAAGGCCGCATACGCGGCCTTTTCATTCGCACTCAATGGACGTGAACGCCCAACCGCCAGGCAAAATAGATCTCTTCTTTCAGTTCGTTTGAAGAGAGCGCCAGCAAATCTGCAAATTCCAGCTCAAGCTGTTTCAGTTTTTTCAGGTACTGCGCCGGAGACAGGTTGCTCTTATCGCGACGTAAATATTCAATTGCCAGTTGGGTTGGGGTTATTTCAGTATCCATGATGTCCTCGCTTATGTACAAATCCTGACCAGTATATCACAACGCACTGGCTAGTTTTTGACCACGGGCAAAAACATCAGGAAACTTTACACAACTGCCGTCGTCAGTCTTGAGGAGCAGCACAGGCGTTCCTGCTCATCGAGAATATCGATCTGCCACACCTGATGGCGGCTCCCGGCATGAAGCGCGCGGCAAATACCGCGCACGCGCCCACTGCGAACAGAGCGGATATGGTTAGCGTTCACCTCCAGCCCGACAACCTTCTGCTCCCCTTCGGTACAGAGATAGCCCGCAACCGAACCCAGCGTTTCGGCCAGCACAACGGACGCACCGCCGTGAAGCAAGCCGAACGGCTGATGCGTGCGGCTATCGACGGGCATCGTCGCTTCAAGCTCATTCTCACCTATCCGGGTAAACTGGATGTCCAGCAGCCCCACCATATTTCCCTCGCCCATGGCGTTTAGCGCCTGCAGCGTCACCGCACGTTTCCAGATCATCCGATAATCTCCAGCAAAGCCTGTAATGGATGGCGAACGCCGTTACCCTCAACGCGTTTCACCTGGCTGCGACACGAATACCCCGTGGCCAGACAGCGGTTACGCGGTAGACGCTGCATCGCCTGTTGCCACGATAGTTCATAGATCCCAAGCGAATTGGCGTGGTTTTTCACTTCGTGCCCATAGGTACCTGCCATACCGCAGCAGCCCACGCTGACGTTTTCCAGCTTCGCGCCAAAACGGGCGAAAATAGCGGCCCACTGGGCAGGTGCACCCGGCAGTGCCGTAACTTCAGTACAGTGGCCAAAGAGATACCAGGGCTCACCGCTGGCCTCACGCGCGGCAGTTTGCTGTAGCGCTAAAGGCAGCCACTCGTGGACCAGCATGACGTGGAAATCACCGCGTTTTTCGCCCAGCGTCTGCTTGTACTCATCGCGGTAGCACAGTACCAGCGCCGGGTCGACGCCGACCATGGGTATCCCAAGCTGCGCCACGCGATTGAGGAAGTCAGACGTTTTCTGCGCCGTCTTCGCAAAACGGGTCAGGAAGCCTTTAATGTGCTGCGCCTTGCCATTCGGGGAGAACGGCAGCACAACCGGCTGGTAGCCCACTTTTTCCGCCAGACGGATAAAATCGGCCACCACCTGCGCATCGTAGTAACTGGTAAACGGATCCTGCACCACCAGCACCACGTTGGCTTTTTGCGCATCACTCAGGGCTTCAAGCTGCTCCAGCGTCATGTTTGCCGACCGGTGTCCCACCAGCTGGCGTTGCAGCGACGGTGCCGAGAGCAGCGGCAGATCCACCATGCCGATATGTTTTTCGGAAAGCTTGCGCACCAGCGGCTGATTGATAAAGAAGTTAAAGGTCTTCGGCGCACGCGCCATCAGCGGGGCGTAGCTTTCCACCGTCGCCACCAGATGGTCGCGCATCGGTCGCAGATAGCGCGTGTGATACAGCTGGAGGAAGCGCGAGCGGAACTCCGGCACGTCGATTTTGATCGGACACTGCGTCGAACAGGCCTTGCAGGCCAGGCAGCCGGACATCGCCTCTTTCACTTCATGCGAGAAGTCGTACTCGCCTTTATTCGCGTGCCAGCTGTTGCGGGTGCGTTCGATAAGGGAACGCAGGCTCGCGCGTTTTTCCGGCAGTTCCTGCTCAAGCTTGAGCGGGTCGACGCCGCGGTCCGCCAGCAGTCGCAGCCACTCGCGCACCAGCGTCGCACGCCCTTTTGGCGAGTGGATACGGTTGCTGGTGATTTTCATCGACGGGCACATCGGGCTCTTCACGTCGAAGTTAAAGCACAGGCCGTTGCCGTTGCACTCCATCGCGCCACGCCAGGAAGATCGCACTGCAATCGGGATTTGTCGGTCATAGGTGCCGCGCTTGACCGCATCCACCTGCAGCATGGGTGCGTCAACGCCCTCAGGCGGGCAAATCTTACCGGGATTGAGGCGGTTATCCGGGTCGAAGGCCGCTTTGACCTTGCGCAGTTCACCGAAGAGTTGCTCCCCGAAGAACGCCGGGCTGTACGCCGCGCGGAACCCTTTGCCGTGCTCACCCCACAGCAGGCCGCCATATTTAGCGGTTAAGGCCACCACGTCGTCGGAGATCGCCTTCATCAGGATCTCCTGCTGCGGGTCACACATATCCAGCGCCGGACGCACGTGCAGTACGCCCGCGTCCACGTGGCCAAACATACCGTAGCTCAGGCCGTGGCTGTCCAGCAACGCGCGGAATTCAACGATATAATCCGCCAGATGTTCCGGCGGCACGCAGGTATCCTCGGCAAACGGAATCGGCTTCGCGGCCCCTTTCGCGTTCCCGAGCAGCCCCACCGCTTTTTTACGCATCGCGTAGATACGCTCAATGCCGGAGAGATCGTTGCACAGCTGCCAGCCGATCACGCCGCCTTCACCGCGTGCAATCAGTTCGTCCAGCCGCTGGCACAGCGTGCTGACCTGACGTTCAATCAGTTCGGCGTCATCGCCTGCGAACTCTACGATGTTCAGACCGAGCATCTCTTTGTCGGGTACATCGGTAATCAGCTCACTGACCGAATGCCAGACGATATCTTCCCTCGCCAGGTTCAATACTTTTGAGTCAACGGTTTCCACCGACAACGCCCGCGCATCCACCATAAACGGCGCGTTGCGCAGGGCAGAATCGAAGGAGTTGTACTTAACGTTCACCAGGCGACGCACCTTCGGCAGCCGGGTGATATCCAGACGCGCTTCGGTAATAAACGCCAGCGTGCCTTCCGAACCGGTCAGCACGCGGGTTAAATCGAACTGGGTCAGGTCGTCGTTAAAGACGTGACGCAGATCGTAACCCGTCAGGAAGCGGTTCAGTTTCGGGAATTTGTCGAGGATCAGCTGACGGTTTTCGCGACAGCGCTCCAGCACGGTGCGATAAATCCGCCCGCTCGCCGTGCTCTCTTTACCCAGCGTCTCGGCCAGTTCGACCGGCATTGGCTGGGTATCGAGGATATCGCCCCCCAGCAGCACCGCGCGCACGCCCAGCACGTGATCGGAGGTTTTACCGTAGACCAGCGAGCCCTGACCGGATGCGTCGGTATTGATCATCCCGCCGATGGTCGCCCGGTTGCTGGTCGACAGTTCCGGCGCAAAAAAGTAGCCGTACGGTTTTAAGAATTGATTAAGCTGATCTTTGATAACCCCCGCTTCCACGCGCACCCATCCCTCTTCAGGGTTGATTTCAATGATGCGGTTCATATAGCGGGACATATCGATGATGATGCCCTGGTTCAGCGCCTGCCCGTTGGTGCCGGTACCGCCGCCGCGCGGGGTGAAAACCAGGGAGGTAAAGCGCTCCTGCGAGGCCAGACGGGCAATCAGCGCCACATCCGCCGTAGAGCGTGGGAAAACGACGGCATCGGGGAGAAGCTGGTAGATACTGTTATCGGTCGCCATCGTCAGCCTGTCGGCATAATTCGTGGCGGTATCACCTGTAAAACCCTGTTGCTCCAGTGCTTGCAAAAAATTAAGCACCAGCTGAACGACGCCAGGTGCCTGAGAAATCTGTGGGATCATGAATGTCGACCCTAATTAGAGTGGTGTGAAATCGTTTGCGTTGTGTCTGGAAAGTTTTATCACATTTTTTTCTTATGTGCTTCGCTGAATTACGGGCAAAATCCGCCTGTCAAAAATCGCTGATATCACTAATGATTAGAGAGAAGCGGTTCACGTTCTCGCCAGCCATGCTGGTGTTCATTTAAGGAAAGTTACATTTATGGTCAATCTTCGTCAGCCCAGGGATGTTGCGCAAATTTTGCTGTCGGTGCTGTTTTTAGCCCTGATGATTATTGCGTGTCTGTGGATTGTTCAACCCTTCGTGCTTGGCTTTGCGTGGGCCGCTACCGTTGTCGTCGCCACCTGGCCTCTGCTATTACGGCTACAGAAACTGCTGTTTGGCCGCCGCGGCCTGGCGGTGCTGGTCATGACGCTGCTGCTGTTCATGCTGTTTATTATTCCGATTGCCCTGCTGGTAAATAGTCTTGTCGACTCCAGTGGCCCGGTTATCCGTGCCGCCACCAGCGGGGATCTGACGCTGCCGGATCTCGCGTGGCTTAACAGTATTCCGATGGTCGGCGCGAAACTCTACAGCGGCTGGCACAGCCTGCTGGAGATGGGCGGCAGCGCGCTGATCGCGAAAGTGCGACCGTATATTGGCACCACCACCACCTGGTTTGTCGGCCAGGCGGCGCACATTGGCCGCTTTATGATGCACTGTGCGCTGATGCTGGTCTTTAGCGCGCTCCTGTACTGGCGCGGTGAGCAGGTTGCCCTTGGGGTGCGTCATTTTGCCACCCGACTGGCGGGTAAACGCGGCGATGCCGCCGTGCTGCTGGCTGCGCAAGCCGTCCGTGCCGTTGCGCTGGGTGTAGTGGTCACCGCGCTGGTGCAGGCGGTGCTGGGCGGTATCGGCCTGGCGATTTCCGGCGTGCCGTACGCTACCGTCTTTACCGTTGTCATGCTGATGACCTGTCTTGCGCAACTGGGACCGCTGCTGGTGCTGGTGCCATCCATCATTTGGCTCTACTGGACGGGCGATACCACCTGGGGCACCGTGCTTCTGGTCTGGAGCTGCGTGGTCGGCACCATGGATAACGTCATTCGCCCGATACTGATCCGCATGGGTGCTGATTTACCGTTGATTCTCATCCTGTCAGGCGTGATCGGCGGGTTAATCGCGTTTGGGATGATCGGTCTCTTTATTGGCCCGGTGCTGCTCGCAGTGACATGGCGTCTCTTCTCGGCCTGGGTGCATGAAGTTCCCCCTCCGGGAACGGACCCGGACGTGATTTTGAGCGAACTGGAAGAGCTTGAAGAGAAGAACACGCATTAAGTTTTTTTGCCGGGTGGCGCTAGCGCTTACCCGGCCTACATTTCCAGTGAGACCAGAATTATGTTCGACACCCTTTCCAAAGCAGGTAAGTACCTGGGCCAGGCCGCCAAAATGATGATCGGCGTGCCGGATTACGACAATTACGTCGAGCATATGCGCGTCAACCATCCGGACCAGACGCCCATGACCTACGAAGAATTTTTCCGCGACCGCCAGGACGCCCGCTACGGCGGCAAGGGCGGGGCGAAGTGCTGTTAACCTCTTTCGGTAAATAGAGGCTGATCTGTTCCTACCTGCAGCCGTAGATTGCCGCCACCGTCGAGGGTGCTCGGAAACGCCTCTGCCGGGCGACAGAGGCGTGCAGGGAATATGCGATCAGGCGTTCAAACCGCCGTCCACGTCCAGACCGGTACCGGAGATCTGCCCGGCAAGCGGGCTGGCAAGAAACGTGACCGCCGCCGCGACGTCTTCCGGCTGGCCGTAATGGCCCAGGGCAATAAGCTGACGCTGCGAGTCAGCCTGTTCGCCGTCTTCCGGGTTCATATCGCTGTTGGTCGGTCCGGGATGGACCAGGTTAACGGTAATGCCGCGCGGCCCTAAATCACGCGCCAGCCCGCGGGTGAGGGAGTTAAGGGCCGATTTGGTCATCGAGTAGACGGCAATGCCCGGCTGCGCCACGCGGTTCGCCAGACAGCTGCCGATGTTGATGATGCGCCCGCCGTCGGACATGTGCACCAGCGCTTCCTGAATGGCGATCACCACGCCGCGAATGTTGACGTTGATAAGGGCGTCAATATCCGCCAGCGTCATGGACTCCAGCGGGCCGCCGCGCGCGATACCCGCGTTATTGACCAGAATGTCCAGCCCGCCAAGGGAACGCGCCGCATGGGTGACGGCATCCTGAATCGCCTGCGCGCTGGCGCTGTCCGCCTGCACGGCTTCGCCGTGTCGTCCCAGCGCCTTAATCTCATCGGCGACCGCCTGGGCTTTATCGGCCGATTTTTCATACGTAATAATCACATCCGCACCGGCGCGCGCCAGCGAGAGTGCAATAGCCCGACCCAACCCGCGGCTGGCACCGGTAACCAGCGCCTTTTTACCTGTTAAATCGATCTGCATGATGACCTCGTTACGAGAGTAGTAAGAATCATCATTAGGTATAGCCTGTCGGCGCGATTAACGGCTGAAGGATTCCACTTTCTCAAACGCGGCGCGCAGAACGTCAGGCGTTAACGCAACCGGCAGATAGTGAATCGACTCCACCGGGCGCAGGGTGTGGGCAATGACCTGATCCAGTTCGTCGCGGTTAGTGATGTCGATGTCCAGCTCGCGAAGCGTGGTCGGCAGGTTAAAGCGCTGGTACGCCGTCACCAGCTGCGCCAGCACGTCGTCCTGGCCGAGCAGGGCGCTTTGCACCAGAATGCCGTAGGCCACCTTGGTGCCGTGCAGGTATTTTTCCGTCTGCGGCAGCACGGTTAAGCCGTTGTGCACCGCATGCGCCGCCGCCACGCGCGTATAGCGTTCGCCCAGGCCGCCGACCATCCCGCCACCGGCGATAATCGCATCTACCACGTCCCGGAACGCCTGCGTCTGTTCACCGCGCTGCTGGTCGGCCAGCGCTTCCTCACTGTGTTCAAGCAGCACGTCGCGGATCGCCAGTGCGCCGTTGATGCCCAGCCGTACGGTCAGCGGCAGGTTCTCCGGCTCATGTGCTAATACCACGGCTTCGTACCACTTCGCCAGCGTATCGCCGATGCCCGCCAGCAGATATTCCGCCGGAGCGTTAAGGACGATCTGCGGCTCCACGAGCACCAGGAAGTTGGCGTCGTCGAAGATCTCAAAATGCAGCGCCTGACCGGCATCGTTGTACCAGACGGAGAGCGGGGTCCAGGCCGCGCAGGTGGCGGCAATGGTAGGGATGCCCACGAACGGTACCCCTAAGCGGCGCGCCACGGCCTTCACGGTATCCATCACCGCACCGCCGCCGACGCCAATCACCACGCTGGCGTCGCTGCCGGATTCATTCACCAGATGGCTGACGTCGCGCTCGCTGCAGTGGCCTTTAAACAGCAGGCGTTTCGCCCCCGGCGCGTTAAAGCTCTCCGGCAGGAAAGGGCGCGCGCCTTCGATAGCGCGCTCGCCGTAGATCCACACCGCGCGGGAAAGCTGTTCCGGAGTAAAGAAGTTATCCAGCTGCGTCAGGCTTCCGGAATGTGAGAAGTAGTTCGCCGGGCCAGGCACGACGCGGATATCGGTGTTGCTCATGGTGTTGTCCTTTTTTAGCAAGCGCTAACCCGATGTTATGTCTGGACATCCGGATGGCTAATAATATTTCGCTTTATCTTATGCCTTTTCCGTCGTTGTCAGTCAACCGGAGCTGTGAAAAATTCGATAAATCAGAAGAGTAATGAAGGATTTACGCGGATGGTTTCCAGTCGCCTTGAGATGCGCGGTATCAGCCTGGCCTTTTCCGGCTTTCAGGCGCTGTCGCGCGTGAATTTCACCTTAACCGGCGGGTCCGTACATGCGCTGACCGGTGCCAACGGCGCGGGCAAATCGACCCTGATGGCGGTGCTGTGCGGCACGCACGACCACTATGAGGGCGAGATAAGCATTAACAACCAGCCGGTGACGATCCGCGAACCGCTTGATGCCAAACGGCTGGGGATCCACCTCGTACAGCAGGAGGTGGACGTGGCGCTGATCCCGGGGTTAAGCATCGCCGAGAACATCATGCTCGACCAGCTGGCGCAGCCGGGGCATCGCTTCAACTGGCGCGCAATCCGCCAGCAGGCGAGACAGGCGCTGGCGCAGCTGGATGTCTCTCTGGACGTACGCCGTTCCATCGACGGCTGTTCGCTGGCCGAAAAACAGCAGATTTTGCTGGCACGCGCCTTGTCCCACCACTGCCGTTTTTTGATTCTTGATGAACCCACCGCGCCGCTGGATGCGCACGAGAGCGAGCGCCTGTTTGCGGTGGTGAGACGTTTAAAGCAGCAGGGCATCGGCGTGGTGTTTATCTCCCATCGCATTCACGAGCTGAAGGCCATCTGCGACACCTTAACGGTGCTGCGCGACGGCAAGCTGATCGAGTCCGGACCGATGGCCGATCTTAGCGGCGAAGCGATCGTCGAGAAGATGCTCGGCCACGTGCTGAGCGATATCTATCCGCCCGCGCGACCGCCGCACGGCGACGAAACGCTGCTGCGGGTGGAAGGTCTGCATGACGATGCGCTGCTGAAAGATATCTCCCTGCACCTGCGCAAAGGCGAAATCCTCGGGATTGCCGGGCTGGCGGGCGCGGGGAAAACCGAACTCTGCAAGGCGCTGTTTGGTGCCACCAAAAGCCGCGTGGCAAACGGCGAGCTGAATCATCAAACCTGGCAGCCGCGCGACCCGGCCGACTCCGTGCTGCGCGGTCTGGCGCTGGTGCCGGAAGAGCGGCGGAAAGAGGGCATTTTTATCGACGAGCCGGTGAGCATGAACCTTGCCGTGTGCGCCGATAACAGCTTTTCGCGCTGGAGCCTGTTTGGCCATCGTCAGGCGTGGCGCTGGGCGGAAGAGGTGATTGCCCGCGTCGGCGTGCGCGCCCGCGGGCCGGGGCAGGTGCTGCGCCGCTTATCCGGCGGCAACCAGCAGAAGGTCGCCATCGGTAAATGGCTGCGCAATGACGCCCGCGTGCTGATATTCGACGAGCCGACGAAAGGCGTGGACGTGAAGGCCAAAACCGACCTGTTCCAGCTGATTGACGGCCTGGCGCGCGAGGGTAAAGGGGTGATTTACGCCTCGGGCGAGTTTGCCGAGCTGGTCGGGCTGTGCGACCGCATCTGCGTGCTGTGGGACGGGCGCATCGTGGCGGAAATCGCCGGGGCCGAGGCCCGCGAAGAGACACTACTTTATTATTCAACCGGAGGAACGGCGTCGTGAGCAAGGCCCTTTCAGTGAACGCGGCGGCGTCTGGCCGCCAGCAGATTTTCGATTTTCTCTACAAGTGGGGCATGCTGTTAACCGTCGTCGCGCTGGTGGCCGTCTTTGGTCTGGCGTCGGACAGCTTCCTCGATCCGAACAACATCATCAACATTCTGCGCTCGATTGCCATCGTGACGGTGATTGCCATTGGCGTGTCGATTTCATTGACCATCGGCGGGTTCGATCTCTCTGTCGGATCCACCGCCTCGCTGGCTAACGCGCTGGTGATTTCCCTTTTCGTCTGGCACGGCTTTGGCACTACCGAGTCGATTCTGATCACCCTCGCGCTCTGCACGCTGGTGGGGCTGTTTAACGCCTTTCTGATCGTCATCCTGCGTATTCCGGACATGCTCGCGACGCTTGCCAGCCTGTTTGTCATTCAGGGCGTGGCGATGACCTACAGCTACGGCGGGTCAATTACCGAGAACATGGTGCTGCCGAGCGGCGACATGGCGGAAGGGACCATTCCGGCGGCGTTCAGCCTGCTGGGGCAGGTGCCGACCATCGTGATCGTCATGCTGGTGGTGACCGTGCTGGCGCAGTTGGGGCTGTCGCTGACCACGCACGGACGCCGGATGTACGCCATTGGCGGCAACCCGGAAGCGGCGCGTCTCTCCGGGATTCGCACCACGCGCTACAAGGTGGCGGCCTACGTGATCGCCTCGCTGCTGGCGGGACTGGGCGGGATTTTGCTGGCGTCGCGTATCGGTTCGTCGCAGGTGAATGCGGGCGGCGGATACCTGATGGACGCGGTGGCGGCGGCGTGGATTGGCTTCTCGCTGGCAGGCTCAGGCAAACCGAACGCGCTGGGAACCCTGGTCGGGGCGGTCATTCTCGGCGTGCTGTCGAACGGGCTGGTGATGCTCTCCGTGCCGTATTACGCCATGGACATTATAAAAGGGCTGGTGCTCGCGGTGGCACTGGCGATTACCTACATACAAAAACGCTGACAACACAACGGGATAAAAAATGAAAAAGATTGCACTCTCTTTGGTAGCACTTGGGTTGCTTACGGCTCTGCCAGGCTTCGCGGCTACGCCCGCGCCGCTTCCGGCTGCCATTGCCAACCATGACGGCCCGATCCGCATCGCGGTGATCCGTAACCTTGGCTCAGACGACAACACCACGCAGTTTATTGCCGGCGCAATTCAGGAAGGGAAGAAGCTCGGCTTTAAGGTCAGCACCTTTTTAAGCAATGGGGATGACGCTAAATTCCAGGACTTCGTGAACCAGGCGATCAGCCAGAAATATGACGGGATTATTCTCTCTCAGGGGCGCGATCCGTACTCCACCGCGCTGGTGAAGAAGGCGGTGGATGCCGGTATTAAAGTCGCGGTCTTTGATACCGCCGTTAACGGCGAGATCCCGGGCGTGACCGTCACCCAGCAGGACGATGCCTCCCTGACGAACCTCTCCTTCGGCCAGCTGGCGAAAGATTTCAACGGCAAGGCCAATATCGTCAAGCTGTGGGTCGCGGGCTTCCCGCCGATGGAGCGCCGTCAGGCAGCCTATAAAGAGCTGCAAAAGCAGTATCCGGACATCAAAGAGCTGGAGTCCATCGGTGCCGTCTCCTCTGACGTGCAGGGCGATACCGCCAACAAGGTGGGGGCGATCCTCGCGAAATACCCGAAAGGCAAAATCGACGCCATCTGGGGCACCTGGGACGCCTTCAGCCAGGGCGCATATAAGGCGCTGAAGGAGAACGGCCGCACCGAGATCAAGCTCTACAGCATCGACATCTCCAACCAGGATCTGCAGCTGATGCGCGAACCGGGCAGTTCGTGGAAGGTGAGCGTGGCGGTGGATCCGAAGCTGATTGGCGCGACCAACGTGCGTCTGGTGGCGAACAAGATTGCCGGGGAAGCGACGCCTGCAACCTACGATTTCAAAGCGGCGGCCATTCCGCAGGCGCTGCTGACCGCCCAGCCGGGGCCGGTGAACGTGGCGTCTCTGGGGAAAATCATTCCTGGCTGGGGCCAGACGGAAGATTTTATCGCGCCGTGGTTTGCGACGCTGGAAGCGAAAAATAAATAAAAACAAGCCGGGTGGCGTCAGGTGCGGCCTGATGCCCTCACCCCGGCCCTCTCCCACAGGGAGAGGGGGAAAACCAACAGGAGCTCAAGGTGACTTCTTTACCCCCTCCAGAATACAGCCGCAATATGCGGCTGATTGGCCACAGCGACCAGGGCGGTCGTCCGGACGGCGTGCAGCTGATGGTGCACCGCGGTTTCGCGTATATCGGCCACATGGTGTCGCAGGGCTTTTCGATTGTCGACGTGCGCGACCCGAAGAACCCGAAAGCGGCAGGCTACGTGCCCGCGCCGCCCGGCACCTGGAACGTGCACCTGCAGGCGCATGACGACCTGCTGCTGGTGATTAACGCCCGGGATCTGTTTGCCGATGCCCGCTTTGCTGACGAGAAGGTCTACTACACCCGCCAGGTGGGGGAGACCGTCAGCGACGTGCAGGACAAAGGCTGGAGCGCCGGGCTACGCGTGTTTGATATCTCCACGCCGGACAGGCCGCGCGAAATCGGCTTTCTGTCGCTGAGCGGCATCGGCATTCACCGCATCTGGTACGTCGGCGGCCGCTGGGCCTACGTGTCGGCGCTGATCGACGGCTTTACCGACTATATCTTCCTGACCATCGATCTTGCGGACCCGCGTAAGCCTGAAGTGGCGGGGCGCTGGTGGCTGCCGGGGATGAACCAGGCCGAAGGGGAGAAGCCGAACTGGCCGGAAGGGAAACGCTACGCCCTGCACCACGCGATTATCGCGGGGGATACCGCCTACGGCAGCTGGCGCGACGGCGGCCTGACGCTGCTGGACGTGAAGGACCGCACCCGGCCGAAGCTCATTAGCCACCGCAACTGGAGCCCGCCGTTTGGCGGCGGGACGCACACCGCGCTGCCGCTGCCTGACCGCGATTTGCTGGTGGTGCTGGACGAAGCGGTGCTGGATAACCAGGAGGACGGCGAGAAGCTCATCTGGCTGTTCGATATCCGCGAGCCGTCGAACCCGGTGAGCATCTCCACCTTCCCGCAGCCGGATGAAACCGACTACGTGGCGAAAGGGGCGCACTTCGGCCCGCACAACCTGCACGAGAACCGGCCGGGGAGCTTTGTCAGCTCGACGCTGATTTTTGCGACCTATCAAAATGCGGGTGTACGCGCGTACGACATTTCGAACCCGTATCGACCGGTGGAAACGGGGGCGCTGGTGCCCGCCGCGCCGGAGAGAATGATGGACACGCGGCCGAATCGTCCGCGGGTGATCCAGTCGTGCGACGTGTTCGTGGATGCGCAGGGGATTATTTACAGCACGGATTATAACGGCGGACTGTCGGTGATTGAGTATTTGGGGTAAGTTTTTGCCGGGTGGCGGCTTCGCCTTACCCGGCCTACATTCGAATCGTAGGCCCGGTAAGCGCAGCGCCACCGGGCACAAAGCCGGCACTCAGCTGTACTGCCGCACCCGTGCCACCAGCTCTTCCGCGCTGTCGATGCGGTCGGCAATGACAATCAGCGCCTTGCCGAGCGTAATGGCGTGGCGCAGGCATTCGTGGCGCATGGCGTCATCCGCAATGGTGTCGATATCCGCCACGTGAGAAAGCCCGACGCTGCGGCGAATCAGCTCGGTGCCGCAGAACCCGATGGCGTCATGCCAGACCTTTTTCAGGAACGCGGAGGCGTAGCCCGGTGCGCCGAGCGCGGCATCGCGCGTTTTCTCGTTTGCCAGCGCCTGGAAGCGTTCCGCGAAGGTGTTCCACAGTTCCTGAATATCGGTCAGGCGCTGCTCGCGTGCGGCAGCGGCATCGCGAATGCCCAGATGCCCCGGCAGGCCGCAGAAGTTCAGCAGCAGGTTGCCGATGGCGGTGCCGAGGTCAAAGCCAATCGGCCCGAAATAGCCGAACTCGGCGTCGATGGCCTTCAGGCTGCCGTCGGCCACAAAAATCGACCCGCTGTGAATATCGCCGTGCAGCAGGGCTTCAGCCTGAGAAAAGAAACGGTGCTTCAGGGAGGCCACGGCAATTTTTAGCTGTGCGTCGTCGCGGAGGGCCGCGACGTCATTTTCCAGCTCGGCCGGGTAGCTGTTGCGCGCGTGGGTCTGGTACGGATCGTTGAAGAACAGATCTTCGGTGATCTCGCACATCTCCGGGTTGATGAATTTTGCCACCTGCGCTTTTTTCTCGTGCGGGTGCAGGTAGAAATCGCTGGTGTGGAATAGCGCGTGCGCGAGGTATTCGCCCAGCTGCTGCGCCGCCTGCGGGTAGTAAATGTTGTTGATCAGCTCGCCGCGCCAGATGCGATGGCTGGAGAGATCTTCCATCACCATTACCGCCAGTTCCGGATCGAAGTGGTGGATTTTCACGGTGTGCTGCGGACTGTGCCGGTAGTGCTCGACCAGCGTTTGCGCCTCAAGACGGGCGCGGTCCAGCGTCAGCGGCCAGGTCTCCCCGACGCAGCGCACGTAAGGCAGCGCCTGCTTGACGATGATGCGGCTCACGCCCGCGCTGTCGAAAATTTTAAAGACCAGATTGAGGTTGCCGTCGCCTACCTCCTGCGCCTCCACCAGCGATGAAGGGTCATCAAGACCGCCAAACTGCCTGGCATACTCCACGGCGTCCTGAGCGGTAAAGGTACGGTATTGCGACATGGCCTGTTCCTCACGGTTTGCTAATAAAGACATGTAGACGTCTATACATCTGGATTTCATCCTGACACAATGTGATACAACAACGCAACAGGGAATTAACGACATGCAGACATTACAGACGACCAGCCTGCGGGTGGCGGATAATCAGCTCTTTATTCTCGACCAGCAGGCGCTTCCGCAGGAGAAACGCTGGCTGGATGCTTCGACGGTCGAGGCGCTGGTTGGGCATATTCATGCCCTGCGGGTGCGCGGCGCGCCGCTGATTGGTCTCTCTGCAAGCCTGCTGCTGGCGCTGCTGGCGGAAAACGGTAAAAGCCGCGACGAGCTGGCGGCGGCGCTGGAAACCCTGCGCGCCTCCCGCCCGACGGCGGTGAACCTGATGAACAATCTCGACCGCATGAAGGTTGCCCTGTGGCAGGAAGAGTATGTTCCGGCGCTGGTGGCGGAAGCGCTGCGGCTGATTGACGAAGATAAACGGCTTTGCGACGCGATTGCGAAAGCGGGCAGCGCGCTGGTGAAGCCCGGCAGCCGTCTGCTGACCCACTGCAACACCGGCGGGCTGGCAACGGCGGGCGTCGGCACGGCATTGGGCGTGATTGCCCGCGCGCATCAGGACGGTAACGTCAGCAGCGTCTGGGTGGATGAAACCCGTCCGCTGCTGCAGGGCGGCAGATTAACCGCGTGGGAGCTTGGCGAGCTGGGCGTGCCGTACCAGCTGATTACCGACTCCATGGCCGCCAGCCTGATGGCGAAAGGGGAAGTAGACGCCGTGTGGGTGGGCGCAGACCGCATTGCCGCCAACGGCGACGTGGCGAACAAGATCGGCACCTATTCTCTGGCGGTGCTGGCGAAATTCCACGGCATTCCGTTCTACGTTGCCGCCCCGCAAACGACCCTCGATCCGGACTGCCCGAACGGGGACGCGATCCCGATTGAACAGCGCGCCGCCAGCGAGGTGACGGGCGTAGCCGGAAGCTTTGGCGCGGTGCAGTGGGCGCCGGAAGACGCGCGGGTCTATAACCCGGCGTTTGACGTTACGCCAGCCTCGCTGATTAGCGGCTGGGTGCTGGATACGGGCGTGGTCACGCCGGAAGCGGTGGCAAACGGGAAATTCGCCTGAGTCCGGCTATCCTTTAAGGGGTTCCCCTGAGAGGACAACATCGTGACGCTCGATCCTGAAACAGACTTAAAACTGGAGCGCGTGGTGGACTCACCGCGCGACCTGCTGTGGCTCTGCTGGACTACGCCGGAACACATCAAAAACTTCTTCATTCCTGCTCCCCATAAGGTGACCGAATGCGACCTCGACCTGCGCGTGGGCGGGCGATTCAACACCGTGTTTGAGGTGGACGGGCAGCGGATGGATAACCGGGGCGTATTTCTTGAAATCGATCCGGGTAAAAAGCTGGTCTTTACCGACGGCTATACCGAAGGCTGGAAGCCGGTCGAGAAGCCCTTTATGACGGCGATCCTGCTGCTGGAAGATGTGGGCGAGGGCAAAACCCGCTACACGGCGATTGCGCGTCATCCGACGAAGGAAATCCGCGAGCAGCACGAGCAGATGGGCTTCCACGAAGGGTGGGGGATTGTGCTGGATCAGCTGGTGGGGTATGTGAAGAGGCTTAACGCGTAGTGCACGCTGATGCCCTCACCCCGGCCCTCTCCCACAGGGAGAGGGAGAAAAGATCATGCTAACCGTGGATACGCATCCGCGATCGCATCGCCCGTAAACTGCGCCACCCAGCCTTCCGGATTGTCGAAAATACGAATCGCCGTAAAGTTCGGCTCTGAGCCCATATCAAACCAGTGCGGCGTGCCCGCGGGAACGGAAATCAGGTCGTTTTTCTCACACAGCACCTGATACACCTCATCGCCAATGTGCAGGCAGAACAGCCCCGCGCCTTCCACAAAGAAGCGCACTTCGTCTTCGCCGTGGGTGTGTTCGTTCAGGAACTTCGCGCGCAGCGCCTCTTTCTGCGGGTTGTCGGCGCGCAGGCTGATCACGTCCCAGCTCTGATAGCCTTTCTCCGCCACCAGCCTGTCGATGGCATGCTGATACGCCGCGATCACGGCTTCGGGCGCAGGATCCTGGCCTAAATCGCGATCCGCAGCCCAGCGTTCAAACCGCACGCCTTTAGCGTTGAGCTGCTGGGCGATCTCGGCGGCGTCGGTGCTGTGCCACTGGTGTTGGCTGGCGTCTTTATCGGAATAAATGGTCAATGCGCTCATGAAGGGATCTGCTCCGGATTAATCTCGTCAAACTGGTGGACCTGATGGTGGTGGCTTGCGCCGTCATCATCGCCGCGAATCAGCTGCAGGGTGCGAAAACCTGCCTGTTCAGCCGCGTCCAGCTCCTGATGAATATCGGACAGGAACAGGATCTGCGACGGGGCGATGCCCGTTTGTGCCGCAATGTTTTGATAAGACTGCACCTCGCGCTTGGCGCCGATGTGGGTATCAAAATAGCCGCTGAACAGATGAGTAATATCACCTTCGTCGCTGTAGCCAAATAACAGTTTCTGCGCGGCGACGGAGCCAGAGGAATAAACATAGAGATCAATCCCTTGCGCTTTCCATTTTTCCAGCGCAGGCAGTACGTCCGGATAGAGATGGCCGGTAAAGTCGCCGTTCACGTAGCCGTCATGCCAGATAATCCCCTGCAGGGCTTTGAGCGCCGTGGATTTGCGGTCTTCATCCATAAAGGCAAACAGGGCGTCGATAAGTTCGCTGACGCTGGCGTGCGGGTGACCGATTTCATCACGCAGGTTGTCCAGAATGGATGTGACCGGCTCGGCGAACTGCTGCGCGGTGACGAAGGCCGCCAGCCGCTCACGCGCATAGGGGAACAAAACATCATGGACAAAACGAATATCGCTGGTGGTGCCTTCAATATCCGTCACAATTGCGCGAATCATACTCTCTCCAGTTGTCGTAAACGCATTTCACATTCAAACAGGAATTCCAGTCCTTCCAGATGACGGCGGGCTTCGGCCACGTCGCGTCCCCAGCAGGTTAAGCCATGACCGCGCAGAAGAAAACCATATTTAAGCGGGCGTTCCTGCGCGTAATGAGCAATTCGCGAGGCGAGGGCGTCGATGTCCTGGTCGTTATCAAAGACCGGGATAGCCACCGTATCCCGATGCGTGGTCTGTCCGGTGAGGGATTTTTGCATCTCAAAGCCGCTGATGTTGAGCTCGGCTTCTTTGACCAGACGCGAGAGCACCGTGGCGTTGACGGTATGAACGTGCAGGACGGCGTTGGCCTCCGGGAACAGGCGATAGATGAGGGTGTGTAGCCCCGTTTCGGCTGATGGCTTACGACCAGACGGCGCGCGGTTGGTGGCGATTTCAACCTGTAGAAAATCTTCCGTCGTCAGGCTGCCTTTGTCTTTACCGGATTCGCTGAGCCAGCACAGGCGTTCGTCCTGACGCACAGACATGTTGCCGCCGGTGGCGGGGGCCCAGCCTTTGGCGCCAATCCAGCGGCAGGCGTCCACCAGATGTGTGAGTTGCAGGTTGTCTGTCATTTCCTTTTACCCTCTCGGCCAGGAATATTCATATGGTTTATACCCGTCATACTTCAAGTTGCAGGTGCGTTGGCTGCACTCACTCACCCCAGTCACGTACTTATGTACGCTCCCGGGGATTCGTTCCCTTGCCGCCTTCCTGCAACTCGAATTATTTAGGGTATAGACGTCTAAGCGTCTTGATTGCCAAAGACTAACATCGTGTTATAGTGGCAGCAACATAAGTATTACAAGCAGGCACAGCACAATGAGCAATAACGCATTGATTCCGCAGAGTAAACTTCCCAATCTCGGCACCACTATCTTTACGCAGATGAGCGCCCTGGCGCAGCAGCACAACGCCATTAACCTCTCGCAGGGGTTCCCGGATTTTGACGGCCCGCGCTATTTGCAAGAGCGTCTGGCGTACCACGTGGCGCAGGGGGCAAACCAGTACGCGCCCATGACGGGCGTGCAGGCGCTGCGTGACGCCATTGCGGATAAAACGGCGGAGCTGTATGGCTACAAGCCCGATGCGAACAGCGAGATCACGGTGACGGCAGGAGCGACCGAAGCGCTGTATGCGGCGATAACCGCGCTGGTGCGTGCGGGCGATGAAGTCATCTGTTTTGATCCGAGCTACGACAGCTACGCGCCAGCCATCGAGCTTTCCGGCGGCGTGGTGAAACGCGTGGCGCTCCAGCCGCCGCATTTCCGCCCTGACTGGCAGGCGTTTGCCACGCTGCTGAGCGACAAAACCCGGCTGGTGATCCTGAATACGCCGCACAATCCGTCCGCGACGGTGTGGCAGAAGGCCGATTTCGCCGCGCTGTGGCAGGCGATTGCGGAACGTGAGATCTACGTGCTGAGCGATGAAGTCTACGAGCACATCTGTTTTGCAGAGGAAGGACACGCCAGCGTGCTGGCCCATCCGCAGCTGCGCGAGCGCGCCGTCGCCGTCTCGTCGTTCGGTAAGACCTATCATATGACCGGCTGGAAAGTGGGCTACTGCGTGGCACCGGCCGCCATCAGTGCCGAGCTGCGTAAAGTGCACCAGTATCTGACCTTTGCGGTGAACACGCCCGCCCAGCTGGCGCTGGCGGATATGCTGCGCGCCGAGCCGGAGCACTACCGGGAGCTGCCGGACTTCTATCGAAACCGCCGGGATCTGTTTGTGAACGCGCTGAGCAAAAGCCGTCTGGAGATTTTACCCTGTGAAGGGACCTACTTCCTGCTGGCCGACTACAGCGCGATTTCCGATCTGGACGACGTGAGCTTTTGCCAGTGGCTCACGAAAGAGGTGGGCGTGGCCGCTATTCCGCTGTCGGTGTTTTGCGCCGATCCCTTCCCGCACAGGCTGATTCGCCTGTGCTTTGCGAAGCAGGAATCGACGCTGCTGGCAGCGGCTGAGCGTCTGAATTCGCTCTGATTATTTCACCGTCCAGGCTTCTGAGTAACGACGGTCTGCAAACAGTTCCAGCAGACCGTTAATTTGCTTGAGGCGCAGCACCTCGTCGCTATCCATCCCCAGCTCCTTGCCTATTTTCTCGTTGTCCCAGCCGAGCTGCACCAGTTCGCGAACGATCTCAGACATGGCTTTGATCTGATGCCGCCCGCGCGCCCGGTTGTGGCGAATGGTCGCGGCCATACGGTTATGTTTATCCTGCCGATCCTGGCGCAGGCAGGTGACGGGCAGGTATCCCTTGAGCTGGCGCTTTAACACCGCCCGGTTCGTGCCGATTTCATGGCGGTGAAAACCATCGACAATCTCATAATGCTGCGGCTCGCTTTGGGTAACAACAATAGGCTGGGTGAAGCCATCAACTTCCAGCGACCTGCTCAGCAGCCGTTTTTCCGGCGGTGCTACCGAATTGGGGTTGTAATCGTTGGCCGTAATATCGTCTTGTTTGATCCACATTACGCAGTCGATGGGCTGATCGCGAAAAGGACTGTTGTTATGTATCGCCTCACGAAACGCATTGATGGCGTCAATTCGTTCCTCTTCAGGCAGTGATTGAAGGTAGGTTTCCATTTCTGTGATTAGTCGTTGTCGCATAAAATTCCCCACTCCTTGCGTTTTGCCTTCACTCTGTCGCTGTAGCGTTGATAGTGTTTAGGTTTATTTGGGCTGAACGAGAGCGCCCGACACCAGTAGTCGTTATTGAGTAAAACCTTACAAATACGTCGCCACGAGGGAATATCTTTTGCGCCGATGTCACCTTCCTGCGTGTCGGGAATATCGTCCATACCTCTCTTTTGATACCAGTGCAGATACACCGCGATTTTATTGCGATAATGCTCAGCGGTATTTTGCGGCATGCTGTCGAGCAGCAGCATGGCGTATTCGCGCCAGCAAAGATGTTCGGGTTTGAGTATTTTGCGGTGACCATAAAAATGGTTGTCGTGACCTGCGTAAATTCCCCCGCTGCGTACCCCGCTGACGCGCTCGCACATGGCCGCCCAGCGTTCAGGCTCCACAACATGATAGAGCCACAGCCCCTGACGCTGTTCCGGACCAAAGGGCTCGCAAATACGCATATAGCGCGGCGGCACGCCCGCCTGGTACATCAGATCGTAGAGCGTGTTATAGCGACAGCCCGTTTTTGCAAACCAGGTCCAGATATCGGCGGTTTTCCAGTCGTAAAGGGGGTAAACATACCAGGCATGTCCTCCCGGCGCGATGGTCGTCCAGGGTTTATCATCAGCAAACCGCTGCTTACGTGCCGAGGCGATGGCCAGAAAGCGGTTATACGACTCGTCGGCGCGAATGCCAATCAGCACGGCCGCCGGGCGATTGCAGGAAAACCAGTCTGAAAAATTGCGAACAAAAGTCTCGAACGTCATTCCTGGCTGATAGAAAGGAAAAAAGGCAGGATCGGTGATGGCATCGTCTGGAGGTTGCCGCACCCACTGGGTTTTCGGTTCCCAGCACTGCCATTCTGGCTGGAATTGTGACAGAGAATTTTGCGTGGTGAGGGGAAGCGCTACCCACCAGAAACGATCGATGACATCGCTGTATAAGGCACGCATATGTTCAACATGGTTAATGGTATAGGTAAATTGCGCTTCCCAGTCGATAAATAAAACATCTATTTTTCGTTTTATCCTGCGTGCGTGTAATGCCGTCAAATGTAACATGACGGTGGAATCTTTTCCGCCTGAAAAAGAGACACAGACTCTGGATAAATTTTCCAGCGTCCATTCTATTCGCTCTTGCGTGGCATTGAGTACATTTTGATTCAATGGGAATTTGTAAAGTGACATATCAATCCCTTGCTGAGTAATAATTACCAGGTGGCGGCATCAATAAGGTGGGATGATACTCTCAGAACGTCAATAATTACAGGTAAAAATAAGTAATACAATCCTTTAAATACATCAACTCAGTGAATGAATTAAACGGTACCCGACTGCCAGAAAGCAGTCGGAAATTATTAGCCCATTAAGGACACTTCTTCAATGAAACTGGAAAATGCCGAGCTATTCAGTGCTGAGCGGTTATACATCATATAAATTGGAACCGTTGGGAAGGTGAAATCCATCTCGATTTTACGCAGGTTTAATGCCGGGCCGTAATGCTCTAAGGCTGGCGTGGGGGCTAATCCTATAATGTCAGAGTAGCTGATCATCGACAGCAGTGATATAAACGAATCGCTGCGAAACACGATATTTCGCTCGGGAAGCAGTTGTTCAGTATTCTCCTGATAATTCTTCACGCTCATCTCATCACTCAGGTAGGCCGTGAATTTTTCCTGAAGAAGCTCGTCACGCGTCGCATGTAAACCTATGCGGGGATGATCCTGGCGGCAAACCAGCGTAAAAGGCATTTCATAGAACAGTTTACAGGCGGTCGAACGGCTACTCAGCGGGGCGAAAGAGAAGACAAGATCTGCTTTTCGGTATGCCAGGAGGTCTTCTGCTGAGTCGGGGGCGAGAAAAACATCATGCAGCTCGATTTGATAGTTATGCTTTTCTATCAGGATTTTCATCGGATCAAGCATGATTTTTGGCGTCATAAACTGCGGGCAGTAAATCACGAAATTCTTTTTAAGCCCGCTGCTGTGCATGATGTTGATGGTTTGCTCAAGCTGGTTCAGGTTCTCTTCAAGATGCTGATGCAGATTAACGCCTACCGTCGTGGGCGTGATCCCTTTTCCTGACCGAATAAACAACGGGTCATTGAGCTGGCCGCGCAGGCGTTGCAAGGACTGACTCACAGCGGATGGCGTGATATAAAGCGTTTCGGCTGCCTTACTGATACTGAGATGTTGATAGATACATTCGAAAATGACCAACAGATTAAGATCGAATTTTTTGAGGTCGTAGAGGTTTGCCATGTTTCGTCCTGAGGATGCCGTGTTTGCTGTGGTTAGCACATCACTGATAACTATAGTTTGAAGTTAACCATTTACAATCCCTGTGGTTAACTTACTTAATTTTAAATTTAAGTCATCTTAATATATCACGCTATCAAATTAATGAAACAAAACTTCAAGGGTGGTTAAGATAATTTTATCTTTAAAGGTTGCGCGCAGGAATTGAATGACAATTGATATTTATATATGGTGGGGAATTCATCACTGAATTATATTTATAACATTCTAAGAACATGTTCGATCATACCTATCACAGCCATAGGCAGGACTATCTCTCTTATGGATTGCTCATTGGCTGCGTGAATGGTGTAATCAAAACGCTGTTACCGCCTTGATATAAAGGGTTGTAGAGCGCAACGCAACGCCAGCTTCGGCTGGCACTGAATGTACCTGCGGGGAATTCAGGTATCAGGGCCGCCCGTTGAGGCGGCCTTTTTACTTTCAGGATCCCTTTAATAAGGTTCACCTTGCTGTCTTGTTGATGTTGTAAGGTTTGGCTGATTGATTTGATAAAGCATACGCATTAGCCCCGATGACGAAAGTTGGTTACCTTACATCTCAACGAAAACACGGAGGAAGTACAGATGTCTTTGATTAACACTAAAATTAAACCTTTCAAAAACCAGGCGTTCAAAAACGGTGAATTCATCGAAGTTACCGAGAAAGATACCGAAGGCCGCTGGAGCGTGTTCTTCTTCTATCCGGCTGACTTCACCTTCGTTTGCCCGACTGAACTGGGCGACGTTGCAGACCATTACGAAGAACTGCAGAAACTGGGCGTAGATG
>ENA-OWLM01000015-OWLM01000015.1-metagenome-genome-assembly--contig:-NODE-15-length-64209-cov-4.453425_pt1 | contig 64209 bp, 58 predicted proteins | sample MGYA00245349_ERZ651102 | MGnify/ENA primary metagenome ERZ651102 (study PRJEB26857, sample SAMEA4031759) | metagenome | biome: human; feature: oral; material: saliva | place: Philippines | collected 2014 | study... | reverse complement strand
ACCGCGAGCCAGGTGGCTGCGGTTTTTGTCTGTCCGTCCCTCGCCAGACCACCTTATCCAGGCGCGGAATACCCTGTCCGGCGAGACTGATCAGCACCTGATCGCCTTGGGCGATATCCAGTCTCTGCCAACGCCCAACCGACCCCAGACTGACTCGTCGCACCTGTTTATCATCCAGCCGCACAGGCTCAAGCCCTGCAACGACGGACACCTTGCCCGTTCGCCCTACGGAAAACTGGATACTCTTTACCTCAGCAAGCTGCGAAACAGGGGAATATTTCCATGCGAGGACCCAGTTTCCTTCACCGGGCAACCAGCTTTCGCCCGCAGGTTCCTCCTCCGAACGCACCACAATGCCATCCGTGGCAAAGGGTAATGCGGTCACGAGCCAGGCCGCGCGCTGTTTCTCAACGGCATCAACAGATTCGGCGGGAAGCGTATACCGTGCCGACTGCGTAAAACCGGCTTTAGACAGCTCAGCCAACGACGTCTTCATGTCTTTCGGCCCATCCGGCCAGGCCCAGATGAATACGCCGATCTTGCTCAGGAGCGCGTTATCCTTTTGCCGCATCATCGCACCCGCCACCTTTGCGCGAGCGTTCATTCCGCCCATCTGGCTCTGAATGTGGTTGTCATGCATCCAGAAAAGCTCGCCCTGTAAGACGCTATTCGCCAGCGTGCCGGTGAGCTTTTGCGGAACAGACGGGATTAAACGCACCTTCCCGGTCCAGTCTTCCCCTTTCAGGCCATCACCGCGACTGATGGCCTGGGTTAACTTTCCGTCACGATAGACCAGCGTTACCGCAACACCGTCAACTTTAGGCTGCATCCAGAGGTTACGTCGGGCACGCATCCACTGTCTCAGTTCCTCTTTACTGGCCGCTTTATGCACGCCCGTATGGGCAACAGGATGTTTTACGCTTCCCGTCAGTGCGGGGAGTTTCTCTTCTGAAGGCTCGCTGCCAAAACAGCGCTGCCACTGGGTTAACCGTGCGTTAAGCTGGTCATACACGTCGTCATTAACATCGCTCACGCCCTGCTTCCAGTAGGCCTCATCCCAGCGTTTGATCTGCGCGCTTAACGACGCAATCTCTTTCTCTGCTTTTGCCTGCGACCACACCGGACACACCGCCGCGCCATAGCCACACCACAACATCAGTAATCCGCTTATCCATCGCCACATTGCTACCCCTCCTTTGCGTTGCAGGAGGTATAACCTGACGATCGAAACAACGCTAACGGCAATCTTTCGCTTTGCGAGGCGCTATCCAGTGTTTCTTTTTATTTCTGCAAACCGCGGGTAAAACCGGAAAACGACACGCAAAAATCAATAATCCAGGGGAAAAAGTGTGACAAAGGCTACGTCACGGTGCGCCGACGTGTATAATAAGCCCGTATGTAGGACTTCTTCGTTAACACATACAAAAGACTCTCATGGCTCAAGGCACGCTTTATATTGTTTCTGCCCCTAGTGGCGCGGGTAAATCCAGCCTTATTCAGGCACTGTTAAAAACCCAACCGTTGTACGACACACAGGTTTCTGTTTCTCACACCACGCGAGCGCCGCGTCCGGGTGAAGTGCACGGTGAACACTATTTCTTTGTAGATCACGACGAGTTCAGAGCGATGATCGGCAGAGACGCGTTTCTTGAACATGCTGAAGTGTTCGGTAACTACTACGGCACCTCGCGTGAAACCATTGAGCAGGTTCTGGCAACCGGCGTAAACGTGTTCCTGGATATCGACTGGCAGGGCGCGCAGCAAATTCGCAAGAAAATGCCTGACTCGCGCAGTATCTTTATTTTACCGCCATCGAAAGATGAGCTGGATCGCCGCCTGCGTGGCCGCGGTCAGGACAGCGAAGAAGTCATCGCTAAGCGTATGGAACAGGCTGTTGCAGAAATGAGCCATTACGCGGAATATGATTACCTTATTGTGAATGATGATTTTGATGCCGCGCTGAGCGATCTCAAAACCATTCTTCGTGCAGAACGTCTGCGTATGAGCCGCCAGAAGCAGCGACATGACGCATTAATCACCAAACTGTTGGCAGACTGAACCCACTTTCAGTATCATGCCCAGTCATTTCTTCACCTGTGGAGCATTTTAAGTATGGCACGCGTAACTGTTCAGGACGCTGTAGAGAAAATTGGTAACCGTTTTGACCTGGTGCTGGTCGCCGCGCGTCGCGCTCGTCAGATGCAGGTAGGCGGCAAAGATCCGCTGGTACCGGAAGAAAACGATAAAACCACCGTTATTGCACTTCGCGAAATCGAAGAAGGTCTGATCAACAACCAGATCCTCGACGTGCGTGAGCGCCAGGAGCAGCAAGAGCAGGAAGCCGCAGAACTGCAGGCCGTAACCGCTATTGCTGAAGGTCGTCGTTAATTAAACCTGCGGGTCGCCCTTGTATCTGTTTGAAAGCCTGAATCAACTGATTCAAACCTACCTGCCTGAAGACCAGATTAAGCGTCTTCAGCAGGCGTATCTCGTTGCACGTGACGCTCACGAGGGCCAGACACGTTCAAGCGGTGAACCCTATATCACGCACCCGGTAGCGGTGGCCTGCATTCTTGCCGAGATGAAACTCGACTATGAAACGCTGATGGCCGCTCTGCTGCACGACGTGATCGAAGATACCCCTGCCACTTACCAGGACATGGAACAGCTGTTTGGCAAAAGCGTTGCCGAACTGGTGGAAGGGGTCTCTAAGCTTGATAAGCTGAATTTCCGCGACAAGAAAGAGGCGCAAGCCGAAAACTTCCGCAAGATGATTATGGCGATGGTGCAGGATATCCGCGTCATTCTCATCAAACTCGCTGACCGTACCCACAACATGCGCACGCTGGGCTCACTTCGCCCGGATAAACGTCGCCGCATTGCCCGTGAAACCCTCGAAATCTACAGCCCGCTGGCGCACCGTTTAGGTATTCATCACATTAAAACCGAGCTGGAAGAGCTGGGTTTTGAAGCGTTGTACCCGAACCGCTACCGCGTGATTAAAGAGGTGGTAAAAGCCGCACGCGGTAACCGTAAAGAGATGATTCAAAAAATCCTCTCTGAAATTGAAGGGCGCTTACAGGAAGCGGGAATTCCGTGCCGCGTCAGCGGTCGCGAGAAACATTTGTACTCCATCTACTGCAAAATGGTGCTCAAAGAGCAGCGTTTTCACTCGATCATGGATATCTACGCCTTCCGCGTCATTGTCCATGATTCCGACACCTGCTATCGCGTGCTGGGGCAGATGCACAGCCTCTACAAACCGCGTCCGGGGCGTATGAAAGATTACATCGCCATTCCAAAAGCGAACGGCTATCAATCTTTGCACACCTCGATGATCGGGCCACACGGCGTGCCTGTTGAGGTGCAAATTCGCACCGAAGACATGGACCAGATGGCAGAGATGGGTGTTGCCGCTCACTGGGCGTATAAAGAGCACGGTGGCGAAAGCAGCACGACCGCACAAATCCGCGCCCAGCGCTGGATGCAGAGCCTGCTGGAGCTTCAGCAGAGTGCGGGTAGCTCGTTTGAATTTATCGAGAGCGTTAAATCCGATCTCTTCCCGGATGAGATTTACGTTTTCACCCCAGAAGGCCGCATTGTCGAACTGCCTGCGGGCGCAACGCCGGTCGACTTCGCTTACGCTGTGCATACCGATATCGGGCATGCCTGCGTCGGCGCGCGCGTCGACAGACAGCCTTATCCGCTCTCTCAGCCGCTCTCCAGCGGCCAGACGGTAGAAATTATTACCGCGCCGGGCGCACGTCCGAACGCGGCCTGGCTGAACTTTGTCGTGAGCTCCAAAGCGCGCGCCAAAATTCGCCAGCTGCTGAAAAACCTCAAGCGTGATGATTCCGTCAGCCTGGGGCGTCGTCTGCTCAACCACGCGTTGGGCGGCAGCCGTAAGCTGGCTGAGATTCCGCAGGAGAACATCCAGCGTGAGCTGGAGCGCATGAAGCTTGCGTCGCTTGATGACCTGCTGGCAGAGATTGGCCTCGGCAACGCCATGAGCGTGGTGGTGGCGAAGAACCTGCAGCAGGGCGACACGACAGCGGTGCCGGCAACCACGCAAAGCCACGGACACCTGCCGATCAAAGGCGCAGACGGGGTGCTGATCACCTTCGCAAAATGCTGTCGTCCAATTCCTGGCGACCCGATTATTGCGCACGTCAGCCCGGGCAAAGGGCTGGTTATCCACCACGAGTCCTGTCGTAACATTCGCGGCTACCAGAAAGAAGCCGAGAAATTTATGGCCGTCGAGTGGGATAAAGAGACCGCGCAGGAATTTATCACCGAAATTAAGGTGGATATGTTCAACCACCAGGGTGCCCTGGCGAACCTGACGGCAGCGATCAACACGGCTTCTTCCAATATTCAGAGCCTGAATACGGAAGAAAAAGATGGCCGCGTGTACAGCGCCTTTATTCGTCTGACCGCGCGTGACCGCGTGCATCTGGCGAATATCATGCGCAAGATCCGCGTCATGCCGGACGTGATTAAAGTCACCCGAAACCGAAACTAGGTTTATGAATTCACAACGTTATGCACGTATCTGCGAAATGCTCGCCAGGCGTCAGCCTGACCTGACGGTCTGCATGGAGCAGGTGCATAAACCTCATAACGTCTCTGCTATCGTTCGTACCGCAGATGCCGTCGGTGTGCATGAAGTGCACGCCGTCTGGCCGGACGGCCGTATGCGCAATACGGTCTCGGCCGCGGCAGGCAGCAACAGCTGGGTGTCTGTCAAAAATCATCACACCATTGGCGAAGCCGTATCGCACCTGAAAGGGCGCGGGATGCAGATCCTCGCCACTAACCTGTCCGCTAAAGCCGTAGATTTCCGCGAGATCGACTACACCCGCCCGACCTGCATTTTGATGGGTCAGGAGAAAACCGGGATCACCCAGGAAGCGCTGGATCTGGCGGATCGTGACATCATCATTCCGATGATCGGCATGGTCCAGTCTCTCAACGTCTCCGTGGCGTCCGCGCTCATTCTGTATGAAGCGCAGCGCCAGCGTCAGAACGCCGGGATGTACGAGCGCAGCAACAGCATGCTGCCGGAAGAGGAACAGCAGCGCCTGCTGTTTGAAGGTGGTTATCCGGTGCTGGCTCGCGTTGCGAAGCAGAAAAAATTGCCTTACCCCCACGTCAACGCGCAGGGCGAAATTGAAGCCGATGCCGAGTGGTGGGCCACCATGCAGTACGCCGGGTAAGCGATGAAAGGCCGCCTGCTGGATGCCATCCCGCTTAACAGCCTGACGGGCGTGGGCGCGGCACAAAGCAATAAGCTGGCAAAAATTGGCCTGCACACCGTGCAGGATCTCCTGCTTCACCTCCCCCTGCGTTACGAAGACCGCACCCAGCTCTATAAGATTGGCGATCTCCTTCCCGCCATTTACGCCACCGTTGAAGGCGAAGTCCTGAACTGCAACATCACCTTCGGCGGACGCCGGATGATGACCTGTCAGATCAGCGACGGCACCGGCATTCTCACCATGCGTTTTTTCAACTTCAGCGCGGCGATGAAAAACAGCCTGGCGACGGGCCGCAGGGTGCTGGCCTATGGCGAAGCCAAACGCGGGAAATACGGCGCAGAGATGATCCATCCGGAGTACCGCGTGCAGGGCGATCTCAGCACGCCGGAAATGCAGGAGACGCTCACCCCGGTTTACCCAACGACGGAAGGCATCAAGCAGGCGACGCTGCGTAAGCTCACCGATCAGGCGCTGGAGCTGCTGGATACCTGCGCCATTACCGAGCTGCTGCCGCCCGAGCTGGCCCAGGGCATGATGAGCCTGCCCGAGGCGCTGCGCACCCTGCACCGCCCGCCGCCAACGCTGCAGCTCAGCGATTTAGAAAGCGGCAAACACCCCGCCCAACGGCGTCTTATCCTTGAGGAATTACTGGCACATAACCTGAGCATGCTGGCGCTTCGCGCGGGCGCGCAGCGTTTCCACGCCCAGCCCTTAAGCCCGCGTGATGAGCTCAAAGATAAGCTGCTGGCCTCGCTGCCGTTTAAGCCAACCGGCGCGCAGGCGCGCGTCACCGCCGAAATCGAACGCGATATGGCGCTCGACGTGCCGATGATGCGCCTGGTGCAGGGCGACGTAGGCTCCGGTAAAACGCTGGTTGCCGCCCTGGCGGCCCTGCGCGCGATTGCCCACGGCAAGCAGGTGGCGCTGATGGCGCCGACCGAGCTGCTGGCTGAACAGCACGCCAACAATTTCCGCGCCTGGTTTGCGCCGCTGGGAATTGAAGTGGGCTGGCTTGCCGGGAAGCAAAAAGGCAAAGCGCGCCTTGCGCAACAGGAGGCTATTGCCAGCGGGCAGGTGCAGATGATTGTCGGCACGCACGCCATCTTCCAGGAGCAGGTGCAGTTTAACGGTCTTGCGCTGGTGATTATCGACGAGCAGCACCGCTTCGGCGTGCATCAGCGTCTGGCACTGTGGGAAAAAGGGCTGCAGCAGGGCTTCCACCCGCATCAGCTGATCATGACCGCCACGCCGATCCCGCGCACCCTGGCGATGACCGCCTACGCCGATCTGGATACCTCCACCATCGACGAACTACCGCCGGGCCGTACGCCGGTCACCACGGTCGCGATTCCTGACACGCGCCGCAGCGATATCATTGACCGCGTGCGCAACGCCTGCACCCACGAAGGACGTCAGGCCTACTGGGTCTGTACGCTGATTGAAGAGTCTGAACTGCTGGAAGCGCAGGCTGCCGAAGCCACGTGGGAAGAGCTAAAGCTGGCGCTGCCGGAGCTGAACGTGGGTCTGGTTCACGGACGCATGAAGCCTGCCGAAAAACAGGCGGTGATGCAGTCGTTCAAACAGGGTGATTTGCATCTGCTGATCGCCACCACGGTAATCGAAGTCGGCGTGGACGTCCCGAATTCCAGCCTGATGATCATCGAAAACCCAGAACGTCTCGGCCTTGCCCAACTCCACCAGCTGCGCGGGCGCGTTGGCCGTGGCGCGGTAGCGTCCCACTGCGTACTGCTCTACAAAGCCCCGCTCTCGAAAACCGCCCAGATGCGGTTGCAGGTGCTGCGCGACAGCAACGACGGTTTTGTGATTGCGCAAAAAGACCTGGAGATCCGCGGCCCGGGCGAACTGCTGGGCACGCGTCAGACGGGGAACGCCGAGTTCAAAGTGGCGGATTTGCTGCGCGATCAGGCGATGATCCCCGAAGTTCAGCGCCTGGCTCGCCATATTCATGAACGCTACCCCGAACAGGCGGCAGCGTTAATTGAGCGCTGGATGCCGGAAACCGAGCGCTATTCCAACGCCTGATTTCAGGCAAACATCGGCAGCATCAGGTACAGCTTAATCACCAGCGCGTTGACGATATCAATGAAGAACGCGCCAACCATTGGGACCACCAGAAACGCCATGTGCGATGGCCCGAACCGTTCGGTGATCGCCTGCATGTTGGCGATAGCCGTTGGGGTAGCCCCCAGACCAAACCCGCAGTGGCCCGCCGCCAGCACCGCCGCATCGTAGTTTTTACCCATCATGCGCCAGGTCACGAACATGGCGTACAGCGCCATAAACAGCGCCTGCACCGCCAGTATCGCCACCATCGGCAGCGCCAGCGAGGCCAGCTCCCACAGCTTGAGGCTCATCAGCGCCATCGCCAGGAACAGCGACAGGCAGACGTTGCCGAGCACCGATACCGCCCGTTCAAACACGCGATAGAAGCCCATCAGCGCCAGACCGTTGCTCAGGATCACCCCAATAAACAGCACGCAAACAAACGTTGGCAGTTCAAACGCGGACCCCGCCAGCCATTGCGCAACCACTTTGCCCACGGTCAGGCAGATGGCGATCATCGCGATGGTTTCAATCAGCACCAGCGAGGTAATGCTGCGCCCGACATCCGGTTTTTCGAACGCGGTCGGCACCAGCTCATCGTCAGGCCTGCCGTTCGGCGTGGTGGAGTGTTTAACCAGATACCGCGCCACCGGGCCGCCAATCAGGCCACCCAGCACCAGGCCAAAGGTCGCGCAGGCCATCGCCACTTCCGTCGCGTTTTCAAACCCGTAGCGTTCGATGAACAGCTTGCTCCACGCGGCCCCGGTACCGTGACCGCCTGACAGAGTAATTGACCCCGCCAGCAGTCCCATCAGCGGATCCAGCCCCAGCAGCGTCGCCATCCCGATGCCGATGGCGTTTTGCATCAGCAGCAGCCCCACCACCACAATCAGAAATACGCCGAGCACTTTACCGCCCGCCCGCAGGCTCGCCAGGTTGGCGTTCAGGCCGATGGTGGCAAAGAAGGCCAGCATCAGCGGGTCTTTCAGGGACATATCAAAATCGATTTCCCAGCCCATGCTTTTTTTCAGAATCAGCAGGGCCAGCGCCACCAGCAGGCCACCGGCGACAGGTTCAGGAATGGTGTATTTCTTCAGAAGGGAAACGCTATGTACCAGCTTACGGCCAAGCAGTAAGACCAGCGTTGCGGCAACAAGGGTCGACAACGTATCGAGATGAATCATAGAAGGCTCCTGTTTTGCGCGTGTTCCATACACACGCGGCGTTATCCTGGGCCGGTTTGCGCTCGTCATGAACTCCCGGCGCAAAAAGTGTAATTTTTTTTCCCGATGGGGAGTAGAAAACCTGCGCGCAGCGGCAGAATTTCTTCCCTTTTTTTGCTGGCAATCGTTTGCTTTTACCAGGTGGTCAGATAAAATGCCCGCTTTTCCACCGTGGGATTGCCGCCGATGTCCGTTAACACCATAGAGTCGCCTGATGCGCAACCGATTGCGCAGAAGCAAAATAGCGAACTGATTTACCGTCTTGAAGACCGCCCGCCGCTGCCGCAAACGCTTTTCGCTGCCTGCCAGCATCTTCTGGCGATGTTTGTTGCGGTGATCACCCCGGCGCTGCTGATTTGCCAGGCGCTCGGTTTACCGGCGCAGGACACGCAGCACATTATCAGCATGTCTCTTTTTGCCTCCGGCGTCGCCTCTATTATTCAAATTAAAGCCTGGGGTCCGGTAGGGTCGGGATTATTGTCGATTCAGGGCACCAGCTTTAACTTCGTGGCACCGCTGATCATGGGCGGTACGGCGCTGAAAACCGGCGGTGCGGATGTCCCGACCATGATGGCGGCATTGTTCGGCACGCTGATGCTGGCCAGCTGCACGGAGATGGTGATCTCCCGCGTTCTGCACCTGGCGCGTCGCGTCATTACCCCGCTGGTTTCCGGCGTGGTTGTAATGATTATCGGCCTGTCGCTGATCCAGGTGGGCCTGACCTCCATCGGCGGCGGCTATGCGGCAATGAGCGACCACACCTTCGGCGCGCCGAAAAACCTGCTGCTGGCAGGCGTCGTGCTGGCGATCATTATTCTGCTTAACCGTCAGCGTAACCCTTACCTGCGCGTCGCCTCGCTGGTGATCGCCATGGCGGCGGGTTACCTGCTGGCGTGGGCGTTGGGCATGCTGCCGGAGAACACCGCGCCGACCAACAGCGCGCTGATCACCGTCCCTACGCCGCTTTACTACGGTCTGGGCATTGACTGGGGCCTCCTGCTGCCGCTGATGCTGGTCTTTATGATCACTTCTCTGGAGACCATCGGTGACATCACCGCTACCTCGGACGTCTCCGAGCAGCCGGTGTCCGGCCCGCTGTACATGAAGCGCCTGAAAGGTGGCGTGCTGGCGAACGGCCTGAACTCGTTTGTCTCTGCGGTATTCAACACCTTCCCGAACTCCTGCTTCGGCCAGAACAACGGCGTGATCCAGCTGACCGGCGTGGCCAGCCGCTACGTCGGATTTGTGGTGGCGCTGATGCTGATCGTCCTCGGCCTGTTCCCGGCGGTTAGCGGCTTTGTGCAGCACATTCCTGAGCCGGTGCTGGGCGGCGCGACGCTGGTGATGTTCGGGACTATCGCGGCCTCCGGCGTGCGTATCGTCTCCCGCGAGCCGCTGAACCGCCGTGCGATCATGATTATCGCCCTGTCGCTGGCCGTCGGTCTGGGTGTTTCCCAGCAGCCGCTGATCCTGCAGTTTGCGCCTGATTGGGTGAAAAACCTGCTCTCTTCCGGCATTGCCGCGGGCGGTATCACCGCTATCGTTCTGAACCTCGTTTTCCCGCCTGAGAAAAATTGATTTCTCTCACGGCAGGCAGTCAATGCCTGCCGTGACATCTCTTTACACCATTCCCGCCTTGAGCATTGCGCATAAATCGTGCATAACTCCTTTATGTGCGTTTTGCGGGATGGAAGACCATGAAATTTATTGGAAAGCTGATCATCTATCTTCTGTTAGCTCTGCTTGTGGTAGCGCTGGCATTCTATATTTTGCTCCAGACCCGCTGGGGCGCGTCGCAGGTCAGCAATTGGGTTACGGTAAACACCGATTACGAACTCAACTTTGACCTGATGGATCACCGCTTTTCATCTCCTTCTCACCTCATTCTGGAAAATGTCACCTTTGGTCGTGACGGCAAACCTGCCACCCTGGTGGCCAAAAAAGTCGATATCGGTTTAAGCAGCCGTCAGGTAACCGATCCGCTGCATATGGACACCATTACCCTGTTCGACGGCACGCTGAACCTCTCTCCGCAAACCGCGCCGCTGCCTTTCCAGGCGGACCGCTTGCAGCTAAACAACATGGCGTTTAACAGCCCGAACACCGAATGGGACCTGAGCGCGCAAAAGGTCACCGGCGGCGTCAGCCCGTGGCAGCCGGAGGCGGGCAACGTGCTGGGCAAAAACGCGCAGATCCAGATGAGCGCAGGCTCGCTCACCCTCAACGGCGTCCCGGCCAGCAACGTCCTGATTCAGGGGCAGCTCAACGGTAAAGAGGTGGTGCTGAGCACCATTGGTGCGGATATGGCGCGCGGCTCGCTCACCGGCTCCGCCCTGCGTAACGCTGACGGCAGCTGGATTATCGACAGCATGCGTCTGAATGAGATCCGCCTGCAAAGCGATAAATCGCTGATGGATTTCTTTGCTCCCATCACCACGCTCCCTTCCCTGCAGATTGGTCGGCTGGAAGTGACCGACGCGCGCCTGCAGGGGCCGGACTGGGCGGTGACGGATCTTGATTTGAGCCTGCGTAACCTGACTCTCAGCAAAGGCGACTGGCAGAGCCAGGAAGGGCGTTTGTCCATGAACGCGAGCGAGTTTATCTACGGCTCGCTGCATCTTTTCGACCCGATCCTGAACGCGGAATTCTCCCCGCAGGGTATCGCGCTGCGCCAGTTCACCTCTCGCTGGGAAGGCGGGATGGTACGCACTTCCGGCAACTGGCTGCGCGACGGCAAAGCGCTGGTGCTGGATGATGCCGCCATCGCCGGGCTGGAATACACTCTGCCTGAAAACTGGAAAACGCTGTGGATGGATCCCCTGCCGGAATGGCTGAACAGCGTGACGCTAAAAAAATTCGGTCTGAGCCGCAATCTGGTGATCGACATCGATCCTGCTTTCCCGTGGCAGATCACCTCTCTGGACGGCTATGGCGCAAACCTGCAGCTGGCGAAAGATCGCCAGTGGGGCGTCTGGGGCGGCAGCGCAACATTGAACGGTGCGGCCGCGACCTTTAACCGCGTGGACGTGCGCCGTCCGTCGCTGGCGCTGAATGCCAACGCCGCCACGGTGAACATTACCGACCTGAGCGCCTTTACCGAGAAAGGTATTCTGGAAGCCACCGCGACGGTTTCACAGCTTCCGCAGCGACAGGCCACGGTGAGCCTGAACGGGCGCGGCGTGCCGCTCAACGTGCTGCAGCAGTGGGGCTGGCCTGCGCTGCCGATTACGGGCGACGGCAATATTCAGCTCACGGCCAGCGGCAGCGTGCAGGCGAATGCCCCGCTGAAGCCGACGGTGAACGGTAAGCTGAACGCGGTGAATATGGATAAGCAGCAGGTGCAGCAGACGATGACGGGCGGGGTGGTGTCGGCGGTGGCTCCGGCACAGTAAATAGCCGGGTGGCGGCTTCGCCTTACCCGGCCTACGATCCCATGTAGGCCCGGTAAGCGAAGCGCCACCGGGCATTTGTACGGCTCAGAGGTGAACCACCACCTCATCCCCCTCCGCTTTCACCACCACACCCCACTCGCTGCCCGCGTGTGAACCGCCCTTCACGCCGCTCACCTTCTGCACGTTGCGCAAGCACACCGACCAGTTTTTCGCGTCTCCCGCACCGGTAAAGGTCACGATGTCGCCCCGACGTGACGCCTTCAGCGTAAACGCCACTGACCCGTCCGCCGCAGGCAGTTCGCTCACCGCCGTTGCGCCGTCGTCCAGGTTAAACAGCTGGAAGGCCGTCCCCGCGTTCCACGCGTAGTCCGGCTTCTGGTTATTGTTACCCAGCGCCAGCAGCGTGTTGTCGCGCACGTAGACCGGCAGGCTCATGAAATCGTGCTGCTGCTTATGCCAGCGGCTGCCCTGAATTTCGTCGTTGTGCCACAGGTGCGTCCAGCGGCCTTCCGGCAGGTAGAACTGCACGTCGCCCGCCTCGGAGAACACCGGCGCGACCATCACCGCATCCCCCAGCATGTACTGGCGGTCAAGATAATCGCACGCTGGATCGTCCGGGAACTCCAGCATCATCGCCCGCAGCATCGGCGTGCCGAACTCGCGGGCCAGTGCCGCCTGACGATACAGATACGGCATCAGCTGACACTTCAGCTGCGTGAAATGGCGCACCACGTCGCAGGACTCGTCATCGTACGCCCACGGCACGCGATAGGATTTGCTGCCGTGCAGTCGGCTATGGCTGGAGAACAGCCCGAACGCGCACCAGCGCTTGTAGACGTGCGCCGGAGCGGTATTTTCGAACCCGCCGATATCATGGCTCCAGAACCCGAAGCCGGACAGGCCAATCGACAGCCCGCCGCGCAGGCTTTCGGCCATCGATTCATAGTTGGCGTAGCAGTCGCCGCCCCAGTGCACCGGGAACTGCTGCGCACCGACGGACGCCGAACGGGCAAACAGCACCGCCTCTTGTTCCCCCACCGTCTCTTTCAGCACGTTCCACACCAGCTCGTTATAGATGTAGGCGTAGTGGTTGTGCATCTTCTGCGGATCGGACCCGTCGAACCACTGCACGTCGGTTGGGATACGCTCGCCGAAGTCGGTCTTGAAGCAGTCGACGCCGATGTCCACCAGGCCTTTCAGCTTGTCGGCATACCACCGGCACGCTTCCGGGTTGGTGAAGTCGTAAATCGCCAGCCCCGGCTGCCATTTGTCCCACTGCCACAGGGAGCCGTCCGGGCGCTTGAGCAGGTAGCCCTTCTCTTTCAGCTCCTGGAAGATCGGGGATTTCTGGCCGATGTACGGGTTGATCCACACGCAGACCTTCAGCCCTTTCTCCTTCAGACGGCGGATCATGCCTTCCGGGTCCGGGAAGGTCACCGGGTCCCACTCGAAGTCGCACCACTGGAAGGCCTTCATCCAGAAGCAGTCGAAGTGGAACACGTGCAGCGGCAGGTTGCGCTCGGCCATGCCGTCGATAAAGCTGTTTACCGTCGCTTCGTCGTAGTTGGTGGTGAACGAGGTCGTCAGCCACAGGCCGAACGACCAGGCAGGCGGCAGCGCCGGACGCCCGGTGAACTGCGTATAGCGGTTCAGCACCTCTTTCGGCGTCGGGCCGTCGATCACGAAGTACTCGAGATATTCCCCTTCCACGCTGAACTGCACTTTGGAGACCTTCTCGGAGCCGACTTCAAACGAGACGTTCTCCGGGTGATTCACCAGCACGCCGTAGCCGCGGTTGGTCAGGTAGAACGGGATATTTTTGTAGGACTGCTCGGTGCTGGTGCCGCCGTCGCGGTTCCAGGTTTCAACCGTCTGGCCGTTGCGCACCAGCGCGGTAAAGCGCTCGCCCAGGCCGTAGACCGTTTCCCCCACGCCCAGATCCAGACGTTCGAACACGTAATTGCGATCGGCATTGCTGTCCTGCACGTAGCCGTTGTTTTTCAGCTGGCTGCCGGTAATGCGCTGGCCGTTGCGCAGGAAATCCAGCGCCCAGAACTCACCTTTGGTGACGCGCACGCTGACGCTGCCGCTTTTCAGCTCGGCAAACTCGGCGTTGTTTTCAATCTCTACCTTCACGTCTTTCAGAACGTTCAGCGGATAGTGCGGGCCGTTATTCAGCGCGCCCTGGAAGTGCTCGATGCGCACCCCGACAACCCCTTCCTGCGGGGCAAACAGGCGCACCGTGAACATCAACGTGTCGAGCTGCCAGGTGCGCTCGCGCACGTCGCGCGGCGCCACATACACCACCAGGTCATTGCCCTGCTGCTCCACGTCGAACACCTGCACCGGATACGTCACGTTCAGGCCCGGTTGAATAAGCCAGTTTCCATCACTGATTTTCATACTCTCGTCCTCTTAGTTCTGTAGTTCTTTGCTGACCGGCAGGGTTTCAAACTCCTGCTGATTGCGGCGCGCGCCCTGCGCCAGCTCGCCCAGGATTTTGGTCAGGAAAGGGGTTTTCAGCGTGTAGTAGCGCTTGGCGATAATGGCGCTCAGCACGTAGCAGACCGCCGGGGCCAGGGTAAACAGGCCGATAATGATGCTGATGGTCGCGCTGTTCTGGGTTTTGGCCGCCGCGTCGTAGCCGCCGCCTGCCAGCATCCAGCCGATCATCGCCCCGCCCAGCGCCAGGCCGAGCTTCAGCACGAACAGCGTGCCCGCAAAGCTGATGCCGGTCAGACGCTTGCCGTTGGTCCATTCGCCGTAGTCGACGGTATCGGACATCATCACCCACTGAATCGGCGTCACCAGCTGGTGCAGCACGCCGATGACGAAGATAAAGGCGAACATCAGCACGGTGGCATGCATCGGGACGAAGAACATCGCCACGCTGACCACCGCCAGCGCGGCGTTGGTCCACCAGAAGATGCTGACCTTGCACTTCCAGTCGGTGAGCGGTTTCGCCAGCGCGGAGCCAATCAGGTTGCCGACGCAGTAGGTGGTGAGGAACGCGACGAACACCTCCGGCGAGCCCATGATCCAGGTGCAGTAGTACATCATCGCGCCGCCGCGCACGCAGACGGCGAGGATGTTGAGGATGGTGAGTACGCCAACGATGCGCCACTGGTCGTTGTGCCAGATGTCGCGCAGGTCTTCCCGCATGGAGGTGGTGCTCGGCGGCACCTGGATGCGCTCTTTGGTGGTAAAGAAGCAGAACGCCAGCATCAGGAACGCGACGACCGACAGCACGGCAATCCCGCCCTGGAAGCCGAACGCTTTATCGTCGCCGCCAATCAGGTTCACCAGCGGCATCATCAGCACCGTGGAGAGCATGCCGCCCGCCGTCGCCAGCACAAAGCGCCAGGACTGAAGGGAGATACGCTGCGTCGGGTCATTGGTGATCACGCCGCCCAGCGCGCAGTAGGGGATATTGACCACGGTATAGAGCAGGGTCAGCAGCGTGTAAGTAATAGCGGCGTAAACCATTTTGCCGTTGAGGCTGAGGTCCGGCGTGGTGTAGGCCAGCACGCAGACGATGCCGAACGGGATGGCACCAAACAAAATCCACGGACGGAACTTGCCCCAGCGGCTGCGGGTGCGGTCGGCAATCAGGCCCATGCACGGGTCGGAGATCGCATCCAGCGCGCGCGCCAGCAGGAACATGGTCCCGACAAACCCGGCGGGAATGCCGAAAATATCGGTGTAGAAAAACATCATGTACAACATGACGTTATCAAAAATGATGTGGCTGGCGGCGTCTCCCATGCCGTAGCCAATCTTCTCTTTTACTGACAATACTTCGCTCATCTTTTTTTATCCTTCACGCTGTAGGGGGCGCTGAGACCGGTTACAACGTTTTAAACCATTGTTTCAGGAGCGGGTATTGCGTTTTCTGGTTAGCAGATTACGTTTCTTGTTTTTTGTGATCGCGGTAAATGTTGGGAGCACGAAAGGCTAACATGAGGATTTTCTTAGGAATTAACTGAAACAGGGGTGTACAGGTCAAAAGAGAGGTGAAAAAAGTGGTGTGGGGTATGTGGTAAATGTCTGAAAGTAGCTATAATGCGCCCCGCCTCCATGTAGCAATCGAGGCGCGGAAGATCGTCATCTCCGGTGAGGTGGCTGGACTTCAAATCCAGTTGGGGACGCCAGCGTTCCCGGGCAGGTTCGACTCCTGTGATCTTCCGCCAAAATTCCTCCGCCGCTATCCGAGAACGTCTAAAAATCCTTTATTTTCAGCACACATAGTAAATCACTCATCCGTAACCGTCCGATAACTTCTCCCTGAATCCGTGAAAAATATGTATAGTGATGTGTATAGATCTTTTATACACATTTTTGACTTATACACATGCCACTAACAGACATTCAAATTAAACGAGCAAAGCCCCAAGACAAGCCAGCCCTACACATTGAACGATGGACAAGGCCTGTCATTGCTTATCAATCCCGATGGCTCGAAGGGCTGGCGTTTCCGTTTCCGCTTTGCCGGGAAAGCGCGATTAATGTCATTTGGTAGCTACGATTTGGTGAGTCTTGCAGAGGCACGGGAGAAGCGTGACACCGCCCGTAAGCAAGTTGCTAATGACATTAACCCCGTTGAAGAACGAAAAGCTCAAAAGCTGGCACAGCAACTCTCAACAGAGAACTCATTCGAAGCCATATGTCGAGAATGGCAAGCCAACAAAGCTGACCGCTGGACAGTGGCCTATCGCGAAGAAATCATTAAGACATTTGAGCAAGATGTGTTCCCGTTCATTGGTAAACGCCCCATAAGTGAGATCAAACCTCTGGAACTGCTTGAGGTGCTACGACGAATAGAGAAGCGTGGTGCACTAGAAAAAACGCGTAAGGTGCGTCAAAGGTGCGGTGAGGTTTATCGTTACGCAATCATAACAGGTCGCGCAGAGTATAACCCAGCGCCTGATTTAGCTATCGCACTGGCTGTTCCAAAACAAAAGAATCACCCTTTTTTATCAGCTGAAGAGCTAACTTATTTTGTCCGAGATCTAGAAGCTTATACAGGTAGTATAATTACAAAAAATGCGACTAAGATAGTTATGCTAACTGGGGTACGGACTCAGGAAATGCGCTTCGCTTCTTGGGATGAAGTTGATCTAGATAAAGGGATATGGGAAATTCCAGCAGAAAGGATGAAGATGCGTAGGCCTCACATCGTTCCTTTGTCTACTCATGTTATTGACCTATTAAAGCAACTCAAACCGATTACGGGTCACTATCCTTATATATTCATCGGTAGAAATAATCGTAAAAAACCAATATCAAAAGAAAGTGTATCGCAAGTAATTGAATTACTCGGCTACAAAGGTCGTGCTACAGGTCACGGTTTTCGCCATAGCATGTCGACAATTCTACATGAAAAAGGGTTTGATAGTAATTGGATCGAAACTCAGTTAGCTCATGTTGATAAAAACATAATTCGAGGAATTTATAACCATGCTCAATATTTAGAATGCCGTCGAGGTATGTTGCAGTTTTACTCAGATTTTTTATATGGATGAAAACATGAAAAATATCAATTTTAGAGACATAAATTGGGGACCAGATGAAGCAAAGGGAGATAAAAATCTTCCAAATTATTTCTTTGAATTCCCAGACTTCAAAGAAATAAAAGAGGGGAATTGTAGATATGTTATTGGGCGAAAAGGAACAGGGAAAACAGCCGTAATTGAAGCTGTTAAAAACAAAGTTGAAAATGAACCATTGAATTTCGCAACTGCAATGTCATTGCGAGATTTCCCTCTTGCTATTGTCAGAAAACTACGTGATAAAACTTTTAATGATAAGTCGCAATTTGTCCCTGTATGGAATTTCTTAATTATAATTGAAGTTTGTAAACTTATCGCGCAGGATGCTGGTGCAGAGCCAGTGGAGGAGGTTGATTATTTAAAAAGAATGTTAGTATCTAACTTCGGTTCTATTGATTTCACAATTGCAGAAACTCTAACGTACTTAGATAAAAAACAGTCAAAACTCAAATTATTTAGCTCAGTCATTGGAGGTGAGTACTCTGAGGAGAGTGCCAAAAATATTTCCGGAGAAGTTCATTACCAGAAAGCCGGGAAGTATATAATTGATAAGATAAAGAACATCCGGAGTGATTCAAGCTATTATCTATTTATTGATGAGCTGGATGAAGGTTACAAGGCAGGGGATGACAATCTAAGATTGTTAATATTATCACTACTTCGATCCACTGAAGATTTATATATTGAGCTCAATGGCATTGGATTAAAGTTCATCCCAATACTTGCTCTGCGAAATGATATTTTCGACCGACTTGAAGATAATGATATCAATAAATTAGATGATTATATCACTCGCTTAAATTGGCTATCCATAAAAAATGGAAGAATGTCGCTCTTTGATGTAGTAAACAAAAGAATTCAGGCCTCCTTTAAGGAGTTAGTTACTTGGGATAGAGTAGCTATAGACGATGATAAAAACTTACCCCATGGTGTCGATAGCCTTTGGAAATACATTACAAATAGAACTTTTGAGAGACCTCGTGATTTAGTAAAATTCCTCAAAATTTGCAGTAAAGAAACCACTGCTGGTCCATTGACATTTAAAGATGTTAGCGCGGCAGAGGATAAATATTCATCTTGGTTTTATCAAGAGTTTCAAAATGAGGTTCACTCCTACCTCCCTGTCTGGAGAGAATCTCTGCAAGCATTGACGAAGTTAGGTAAATGGCACTTCACTTATGAAGAGCTTACTACAAAATTAATGGCCGATGAGGATATATCTCGCTTCCTCAGTGAAAAAAAGTGGTCCTCCGATAAGATAATAAACTTGCTTTTTGATTTTAGTGTTATAGGAAACATTGACTCTAAAAGAAGGTGGTTATTTAAATACAAAGACCACGACCTTGCCTGGGATAAAGAAATGGATATGATAATCCATTTTGGGTTTGCAAAAAAACTAAGGCTCAAGCATGTAAATAATAAGGGCAAATACAATATAGAGTAACTTCCCCCTTAGCGGTTCATTACGAACCGCTAAGGAACTCGTAAAGAACCATTTGTGAACGTATATCTTTTCATACAAATAAAATCTCCTTTAAAATATTATCTAGCAACATATACATCTGTAGGTCATCTTTTTTCAAATTATTCTGACCTACACCAGAAATTTATACACATATAGTTAATTATTTTCATTCTCTTTTTGTCTAATTTTATTCATTTCCTAAATTATACTTCCCCCCCTTCATCTGACTGACGCAGAACCTCTGCGACATCCTCAAAACGGCATTCCAAATTTAATAGATAATCAAGCGAATCCGTAGATTACAGCGAGGTACTCCGGCAGAAAATTTAATACACACTTAATACTAGCGCGCAATGCTCTCCCCGCCACGCCTGCCCGCTTAAGGGGGCGCTTTTAATGCAGGTGCATGACCGGCCTCAGGGCACGCCAGTGCTGGCGCTGGCGGGGGATCCTGTGTCGGTAAAACGCATGCAAAACCATGCACCTTATTCATGCATGGCTTTTATACGTAAAAATGGCGGGTTTTTCTGGGATTTTTAAGCGGACTACCGCACGGCCAGTTCTGCACGGCGGCGGGTGTAATTCAGGTTCTGTGCTGGCGTGAATTTTTCACGACTATCATCTCGCGAAGCCGCATCAGGCCTGAATCCGATGGCCGTTAAAATGTCATTGTCCTGCGCCGAATAATTAATTTTTTCACCGGCGGCCAGCCAGACCTGTAGCGCCTCACGCAGACAGTCGAGTGAGTGCTGCATGGCGCAGCGCTGAACGGCGGGATGTTGCCCGGGATAATTCATCAGTTCAGGGGCAAGGGCGGCGGCCAGCTCCGCGCCGTGTACCTGCATATAATCATTTAAACGGTCGCGGATACTGATGCGCTGTAACTCCTCATGCGAACGGATATAGCGACCGGCAGCCTGATTAATTTCCCACTTTTTCACGTCGATAATCTCGCGCAGCGTTTGCAGGCTCCGGCCGCTGTGGCCGCTGCCGGCAAGCTGTTCGCGGTATGCCTGCTCGGCCTGCGTCAGTTCTTCCCTGTGTTGCAGCCAGGCGGATTTGTTTGCCTGACAGGCCTCAAAGGCTTTCTGTAGCGTCAGTGTGGTCACGTATGTTTCTCCTGATGTCTGGCCGTGCTTACGCACCGGCGCTGGGTGTGAAGGTCATGAAAAACCGGCATCAGGCCTGTCCGGTGTGCGGCGGCTCTGACCGTTTCCGCTTTGACGATAAAGAGGGGCGAGGGACGTGGCTCTGTAATCAGTGCGGCGCGGGGGATGGCCTGAAACTGGTCGAAAAGGTGTTCGGTGTAAAACCATCAGAGGCAGCCCAAAAGGTGAACGCCGTGACCGGCAACCTGCCGCCGGTTGCCACGGAAGTGATTGCGGCCGCAGAGGCTGAAACGGAGGCTGACCGCCAGGCTGCGGCCGCGCTGGCCGTCAGGCTCATGGAGAAAACCCGACCGGCCAGCAGCAACGCCTACCTGACCCGCAAGGGCTTCCCCGACCGAGAATGTCCGGTACTGTCGGCCACACACAAAACCGGCGGCGTGACGTTCCGCGCCGGGGATGTGGTTGTCCCGCTGTATGACGATACCGGCGCACTGGTTAACCTTCAGCTTATCAGTTCTGACGGTCTCAAACGCACCCTGAAGGGCGGTCAGGTTAAAGGAGCATGTCATGTCATCGAAGGGAAAAAACAGGCAGGAAAACGCCTGTGGATAGCGGAGGGCTATGCGACCGCGCTCACCGTGCATCACCTGACCGGTGAAACCGTCATGGTGGCGCTGTCGTCCGTGAACCTCCTTTCTCTGGCGAGCCTTGTCCGCCAGAAACACCCGGCCTGTCAGATTGTGCTCGCCGCCGACCGTGACCTGAACGGCGATGGTCAGAGTAAAGCCGCAGCGGCCGCAGAAGCCTGTGAGGGCGTTGTTGCCCTGCCGCCGGTGTTCGGTGACTGGAATGATGCGTTTGTGCAGAAAGGCGAGGAGGCCACGCGGAAAGCCATTTATGACGCCATCCGGCCACCGGCGCAAAGTCCGTTTGATACCATGAGCGAGGCGGAATTTACGGCCATGAGCGCCAGCGACAAGGCGCTGCGGGTGCATGAGCATTACGGCGAAGCGCTGGCCGTGGATGCGAACGGCCAGCTCCTGTCCCGCTATGAAAACGGCATCTGGAAAAATATCCCGGCAGCCACTTTTTCACGGAATGTGGCTGACTTATTCCAGCGCCTGCGCGCCCCGTTCTCATCCGGGAAAATTGCCTCGGTGGTAGAGACCCTGAAACTGATTATTCCGTAGCAGGCCGCACCGGCACGGCGTCTGATTGGCTTTCGCAACGGGGTACTCGATACCCAAAGCGGCATATTCAGTCCACATCATAAATCGCACTGGCTGCGCACGCTGTGCGACGTGGATTTTACCCCGCCGGTGGAAGGCGAAATGCTGGAGACTCACGCGCCGAATTTCTGGCGCTGGCTCGACCGGGCGGCCGGTAAAATCCACAAAAGCGCGACGTGATACTCGCTGCGCTGTTTATGGTGCTGGCGAACCGTTACGACTGGCAGCTCTTTCTCGAAGTCACCGGTCCCGGCGGGAGTGGCAAAAGCATTCTCGCCGAAATTGCGACCCTGCTCGCCGGAGAGGATAACGCCACGTCGGCCGACATCGACACGCTGGAAGACCCGCGCAAGCGTGCCTCCCTGATTGGCTTCTCGCTTATCCGTCTGCCTGACCAGGAAAAATGGAGCGGTGACGGCGCAGGACTAAAGGCCATCACCGGCGGCGATGCGGTCTCGGTTGACCCGAAATACCAGAATCCGTACTCAACACATATTCCTGCGGTGATTCTGGCCGTGAACAATAACCCGATGCGCTTCACCGACCGCAGCGGCGGCGTCTCCCGTCGCCGGGTGATTATTCACTTTCCCGAGCAGATTGCGCCGGAAGAGCGCGACCCGCAGCTCAGGGATAAAATTGCGCGCGAGCTGGCCGTCATCGTGCGTCAGCTTATGCAGAAATTCAGTAACCCGATGACCGCGCGCGCACTGCTCCAGTCGCAGCAGAACTCCGACGAGGCGCTCAGCATCAAGCGTGATGCTGACCCGACGTTTGATTTTTGCGGCTATCTGGAAATGCTGCCGCAGACCAGCGGGATGTTTATGGGTAATGCCAGCATTGTCCCGCGTAATTACCGTAAATATCTCTATCACGCGTATCTGGCCTATATGGAGGCCAACGGGTACAGGAACGTGCTCAGCCTGAAAATGTTCGGGCTGGGGCTGCCCATGATGCTGAAAGAGTACGGCCTGAATTATGAAAAGCGGCACACAAAGCAGGGGATACAGACCAACCTGTCGCTGAAAGAAGAAAGCTACGGCGACTGGCTGCCGAAATGCGACGAACCCGCAGCGACATAACCCACTCCAGACCGGCTACAGCCGGTCTTTTTCTTTCCGGCAATTGCCATAAGGTGAACACTCCACTGTTCACCCTTCACCGTATATTCACCCTGTATCAGTATGAAATTATTGATAAAAAAGCAAAGGTGAACAGTGTGAACAGTAAAACCGGAAAAAACTTTTTATCCCCCCGAGTATTGCCTGACCGGGGGCCCCCGGAACGAGTAAAGCGAACAAAGGTGAAGAGTCGACTGTTCACCCTTCACCAACTCATCATCACTTAACTTAATGATATAAAATGAGAAATAACCGAGGTGAACAGTGTGAACAGTTAAATGCAAAAAAACTTTTTTCTCAGCACTTGGATAAAAGAAAATTAATTCACATCAATAGCTTTCCTCTTGAATCCTCTTGAGGTTTATGAGAGCGTAACAGAGCCAAACCTAGCATTTTATGGGTTAATAGCCCATCGGGCCATGAGTCATGGTTTCGCCTAGTATTTTAGCTATGCCCGTCGTTCAGTTCGCTGAGCGGCGGCTGGGGGCCACCGATCAGCGAACTGATCGACGTGCTCAAGTAGGTTTGGCTCTTTTAGTCCTCTACCATCAAGGTGCATAAGGATATTCTCGATGCTGACTCAGCTAAAAAAAAATGGTACTGAGGTATCCAGAGCAACCGCGTTATTTTCATCATTCGTTGAAAAGAACAAAGTAAAATGTCCTGGTAATGTAAAAAAATTCGTCTTTCTGTGTGGTGCTAACAAAAACAATGGAGAACCATCAGCAAGACGATTGGAATTAATAAATTTTTCTGAGAGGTATTTGAATAACTGTCATTTTTTTCTTGCTGAACTAGTTTTCAAAGAATTAAGCACCGATGAAGAATCATTATCTGATAATTTATTAGATATCGAAGCTGACTTATCTAAATTAGCTGACCATATTATCATTGTTTTAGAAAGTTATTCATCTTTCACGGAACTTGGTGCATTCGCATACAGCAAGCAATTACGCAAGAAATTAATAATAGTTAACAATACAAAATTTATAAATGAGAAATCATTTATAAATATGGGACCAATAAAGGCTATTACTCAACAATCACAACAATCTGGTCATTTCTTACATTATAAAATGACAGAAGGTATTGAAAGTATAGAGCGCTCTGACGGCATTGGCGAAATATTCGATGCTCTATATGATATTCTTTCTAAGAATGAGAGAGCAATTTCAAGAACTTTAAAAAAGGAAGAGTTAGATCCTTCCAATAACTTTAATAAAGACTCAGTACGATTTATTCATGATGTAATTTTTGTATGTGGCCCTTTACAGCTTAATGAACTTATCGAAATAATCACCAAAATTTTTGGTACAGAAAGTCATTACAAAAAAAACCTTCTAAAGCATCTTGGTATTCTAATGGCTATTAGAATAATATCATGCACAAATGGAGTTTATTATTCTCTGTATAAAGAATATTATTTTAAATATGATTTTGATATTGACAACATCTCATCAATGTTTAAGGTTTTTTTCCTCAAGAACAAACCAGAAAGGATGAAGGTATATGAGAATATATAGCCTGATTGATTCTCAAACATTAATGACTAAGGGATTTGCTTCTGAAGTAATGCGGTCACCTGAGCCTCCAAAAAGATGGGATATAGCTAAGAAAAAAGGCGGTGTGAGAACAATATACCACCCATCATCTAAAGTAAAACTAATTCAATATTGGTTAATGAATAATATTTTTTCTAAACTGCCAATGCATAATGCTGCATATGCATTTGTTAAAAACCGTTCAATAAAAAGCAACGCCTTATTGCATGCTGAATCAAAAAATAAATATTATGTAAAAATAGATCTCAAAGATTTTTTTCCTTCAATTAAATTTAGTGATTTTGAAAATGCATTCACTCGTTATAGAGATCGCATTGAATTTACAACAGAGTATGACAAAGAGTTACTACAACTTATAAAAACAATCTGTTTCATATCAGATAGTACTCTCCCTATCGGATTTCCAACGTCACCTATAATTGCAAACTTTGTCGCAAGAGAGCTTGATGAAAAACTGACGAGAAAACTAAACACAATTGATAAACTTAATGCCACTTATACACGATATGCAGATGATATTATTGTATCTACAAATATGAAAGGGGCTAGTAAAATAATTCTAAATTGTTTTAAAAGGGCAATGAATGAAATTGGGCCCGACTTTAAAATAAATATTAAAAAGTTCAAGATCTGTAGTGCTTCGGGTGGCAGTATAGTAGTAACCGGGTTGAAAGTTTGTCATGATTTCCATGTTACATTACATAGGTCAATGAAAGATAAAATAAGATTACATCTTTCTCTTTTATCAAAGGGAGTATTAAAAGATGAAGATTTTAACAAACTTTCAGGTTATATTGCTTATGCAAAAGATATAGACCCTCATTTTTACACTAAGCTGAACAGAAAATACTTTCAAGAAATAAAATGGATTCAAAATCTTCATAATAAAATTGAATAAGCCATTGATTTTGAATAAGTTCCTAGCAAGTTTATTGATTGTATTGCGAACAATGTGAGATTGTTAGGGTGATCTACACTCTCACTACTGTGTATAGCAAAGTGTATAATTTATTCCCCCCAAAATAAAATCAAATAATTACATGGAGTTTATCACTCCTGTGATCTTCCGCCAAAATTCACTATATTTCCATGACTATTCTAAAATAATTATTCTAAAATTAACAAATTAATACATTCAGCCATTTATAAATCAAATGAAAATAACCAAATCCAGAATAAACACATTGAATTTTATCATGACCGAATCGATAAGAATTAACAATGATCTGATAAAAGCAATAAAAGATAAAAGTTTTAAAGAATTTCACAAAAGAGAGTATGGGGAAGGAGTAGCAGGGTTTGACATTTTTATTAACTCGCCAAATGATTACTCAGAAAAATATAAAAGCGATCCTAGGGTACAAATAAAGCTTTCTAATAAATCCAGGTCAGCAATTTTGCATATGTTGAAAGGGATAATTAAAGAAGATTGTCTTGGTATGCATCTCACTATCAATGAATTATACAAAGCTTTCAAAGAATCTTTCTATAATCATATATTTATCGATAAAGGAGAACTGGATTATGATGGTTGTTCTAAAATACTTAACAACACAGTTATCAATGTCACTCGCAAATTTAGTGATGAAGATTTCTATTTTCCAATATTAGCTCACGGACTAGGTAATGAAGTAATTGATCTTGGAATTGCCTCCATACAACCTAAAGATATTATTTTCTCACAATTTGAAAGTAAATTCGATACTAATATCGTGGATTGTGCGAACGAATTTTTTAATTCACAATTATATCCTTACAAGCATCTATTAAAGATAACAATACGAAACTGCTCCAAAGAACGCAGAAACCACCTATCAAAGCAGTTAGCCAATTTTATTGTTGGGATAATACAAATTTTTAGCGAGCATTATGGTATCGACCCTGACATACTTGCATTATCGATAAATCCATATCCTAATTATAAAAGCTTTCACATCACTAATAATAGTGAAGGCTATAACTATAATTTTTCAAGTAAGGGTACAATAGCTTTCAGTTCTGAGTTCTGGGAAAAATTCAGACAAGACAATAGCTTTGATATTGGTGAAATAATAAAACAAATCATTATTCGCGCGGCCAACCCAAAACCAGCTCCGCTACTATTAGATAGATTAATAGATGCAATATTTATTTTTAGGAGTGCAATGCAAGACAATGATGAATCATCAAGTGTAGTAAAAATGACAACAGCCTTAGAAAGGCTTGTGAACACTCGCAAAGAAAATATTTCAGCAACATTCAGGAAACGCGTCGTATTATTAATGGAGATGTATCATAAAGAAGGAAATGACTGGAATAAAGTTGTGCGCGAAATGTATCAGTATCGTTCATCAATAGTGCATGGCTCATGGTCGCTCTATCGTCAAGTTGAGCCATTATGTATAAAAAAATATAGCGAGCTAACTAGTAAAGCTATTCTTTCAGCATGCATTGCATTTTTCCAAGTTGGATTAAAAAGACAGGATGATGTTAAGGTGATAGATTCCTTGTATGACTACCTAGCAAAAAACCAAAATCCATAAATTAGTTTATCATCTAATTATAATTGAACCGATGAGAGCGAAAAACATCTTATCCTTTAGGTACAATACCTTTATTTTTCAACGCCTCCCTCGCCAGTTCCTTCAACCAGCTGGCGAGACTCACTCCTTCCTCAGCCGCCACAGCATCCAACTGTTCCTTCAATGCCGGATCAATACGCATCTTAAACTGCGGAGATTGTCCGCCGCCTTTTGGTTTTTTTTCGCGCGATATGATTGACATGAGGCCACCTATCCATCTACTCTGATACATATAGGAGGCCACCTAAACCTCCTGTATTTGCAACGCTCCGATGTGCGGGAACACAGCCGGAGCGTCTAACCTCACCAACTATCAAGGAGTTGATTATGGCTGGTTCGCATTCTACCCCAGACACCGACCAATCCGGAACCGAGCGTTCGTTAATTGTGGGATACCGCCCGAATGTTTTCGACAAATCCACGCCGAAAATCTTTCCGGCAAGTGGCTGCGCGCGGCGGGCTTTGATACCGGGCAGCAGGTCACGGTAAAAGTGATGAAAGGATGCATCGTTCTGGTGGCGTATAACGAGCAGGAGCAGAGGTTGCAGGACGATTATAAACGGACGAAGGCAAAGCTTATTGAGATTGAGGACGCACTTGCTGCGATCCAGGCTCCGCGTCCTGGAAAGCGCCTCGCAAAATCAAATACAAACCACCTGGCTTAGCGGCTGTTTCTGGCATACTACGAGCTTACAGGCATCAACCTTATGACGCGGAGGCAGCATGACATATGAAGAATTAATAAATTCACCAGCCGGTGAGTTTGTCATGTTTGCCAGCAAGGATGGAAAAGTTCGCATTGAGTGCCGCTTCGAAAGCGATACGTTGTGGCTCTCACAGGCCACGATCTGTGAGTTATACGGCAAAGCCAAAGCAACGATCAGCGGACATATCAAGAATATTTTTGATGAGGGTGAGCTGGTCGAAAATTCAGTTGTTCGGTTTTACCGAACAACTGCCAGCGATGGTAAAGTATATAACGTTCAATATTTTAGCCTGCCCGTCATCCTCGCCATCGGCTATCGCGTCCGCTCCACGCGAGGCACACAGTTCCGTCAGTGGGCCACCCAAACGCTGCAGGAATATCTGGTTAAAGGCTTCGTTATGGACGACGAGCGCCTGAAAAATCCACCTGTCGGATCATCCGCCGTACCTGACTATTTCGATGAAATGCTGGAACGCATTCGCGATATACGGGCCAGCGAACGCCGGATCTATCTTCGCGTGAGGGAGATATTTGCATTAGCCGCTGACTATCAGCCGTTGCTCAAAGAAACCACGCAATTCTTCCAGACCATCCAGAATAAACTGCATTTTGCCTGCACGGGCCACACCGCTGCTGAGTTGATTCACCAGCGTGCGGACGCTACTCAACCGCATATGGGGCTGACCAGCTATAAAGGCGAAGTAGTCCGTAAAAGCGATGTCACCACTGCAAAAAATTATCTCTCTCAGGATGAGGTGAGCGAACTTAATCGCGTTGTTAATATGTGGCTCGATTTTGCCGAAGATCAGGCCAAACGCCGCAAGCAGGTATTTTTACGAGACTGGCAAACCAAGCTCGATCAGTTCCTGCAATTTAACGACCGGGACGTTTTAGAAGGGTCAGGCAAAATCAACAAGAAAGCGGCCGATGAAAAGGCGTGCTCAGAATACATTGAGTTTGAAAAAAAGCAGCGCCTGCTGAAAGAAGCCGAAGGTGAGAAAGATATTGTCGGCTTATTAAAATGGGATAAGCAGGCTAAGCGCTAATCCCGATTCAACCGCATATGCAACAGCGGAAACGGATTCCCCTGCCCGTCCAGTTCCGAGCGTCCGACCCGCTCAAACCCCATATGGCGATAAAATCCCACGCCCTGCGGATTTTGCTCATTCACGTCCACCTCGTTCGCACCGAACGCTGCGATGGCGTGTTGCAGCAGCAATTTTCCGACGCCCTTCCCGCGGCTCGCATCGTCAACAAACAGCATTTCAATGCGGTTTTCATCCACGCCTAAAAAGCCGTGAATAACGCCTGCGTCATCGCGAGCGATCACAACCTTAAGGTTCGGCAGATAGGCGTTGAGCAATAACGGGCGCAGCGCCGCAATATCGCTTTCCTGTAAAAAGTGATGGGTGGCGCGGACGGAGGATTCCCAGATCGCGACCAGACTTTCGAAGTGTGAGGGGAGTGCGGTTTCTATTTTCATGGGGGGATCATGATTGGAAAACCGAACTATTTCAAGCCACGCTTTGCGGTCTGTTCCCCCCTCACCCTAACCCTCTCCCTCAGAGAGAGGGAACTGACCGTGCGGTTTTTCATCCCCTACCCTAATCTCCATCACCGCGTACACCCCGTCTTTCGGCACCACCACGGTGACGTTTTCCACCGGCACGCCCGCCGCGAGGTGGATATGCTGCAGCTGCTGTAACGTCCTCGGGTAAATATCCTCCCAGCCGATCCCCCGCAGCACAAAGTCAATTTGCGGGCTGCTGGTGAGCATATTCGACACAATCACCGCGCCGCCGGGCTTGACCAGCCGCAGCGCGCGCTGGAGAAAAACCACCGCATCGGTATCGTTGAAGTATTCGAAGATCCCCAGCGCGTCGACCAGTTCGGCCTGATGCTCGCCCAGCTCCAGCAGCAGGTCCTCGTTACGCACCAGCGTATGGAGCAGGTCGCGCCTGAGCAGCGTCAGCTGTTCCCCCACCACGATGCCTTCCTGCGCCGCCATGGTTTCGGCCCAGCTCAGGGCGACGGCATCTTTATCGACCAGCGTGAGATACACCTGCTGACCATCAAGTTTGGCATTGCGTAGCGCCTCCAGCACCGGAATGGCGGCCCCGCTCGCCAGGCTGACCCAGTTATTTTCGCTTTCGTTATGAATGTACTTCTCCACCAGCGCGGCCAGCACGCGGGCGCGGGAGCGCACGCCGATGGCATCATTGGCGTGGATAAACCACTGGCGACTGTCGCTGTCCATCTTCGTCCCTTCGGGAAGACGCTCTTCCAGCGGGTTTTGCACCACAAACAGCGCCAGCGCAGAGGGGACCAGCCGGGTTCGCCACGCGGTGAGCGCCGGACGGTTGCGGAAGGCCTGTTCGGAATAGCGGTTCTGCGGGACAAGCACCGCCTGGCCGCCCTCTTCCCATTCAACAAAAGGAGGGCGGAGCGCCGGATCGGCTTTCAGTCCCCGATCGATGGCATGTATCTCCCGGACGGTATCGTCTTTCATCGGCCACTGGTCGCTAACGTCGGGAAAGGATGCACTGAAAATCGTCATATTTTCCGGTGCATCGCCGCGAAAAGGCTGCCAGTTCATGTCGTCTTCCCTCCGTTAGGCTTTTAACGGAAGTCTATCCAGGCGAGCCAGTAAAACCCTACGAAGAAAGCACGATCTTCACTGCTTCACCCACACCAGCTGGTCAACCTGGAAGCCCAGACCGCGCGCGGTGTTCAGGTAATCCTGCTTCACCGAATCCGGGATGGTTGGCGTGCGCGACAGGATCCACAGGTAGTCGCGATTCGGGCCGCTGACCAGCGCGTACTGGTACTTATCGTCCAGTTTGATCACGTTATATCCGCCGTAGAACGGGCCGAAGAACGACACCTTCAGCGCGGCGGTGGTCGGTTCGCCGGTAAAGTAGGCTTTACCCTCGCTCTCATTCCACTTGTTCTTTACCGGGTCGTAGCCGCGGTTAAGCACGCTGATGCCGCCGTCGCTGCGCTTGCCGTAGGTGGCGGTCACCTGCTCCAGACCGCGTTCAAAGCGGTTTTCCAGGCGAGCGACTTCGTACCATTTGCCAAGATAGCGGCTGGCGTCAAATCCGGAAATGGGCTGCACGCCCTTCGGCGGGGTGGGGGATTTACAGGCTACCAGCGTCAGGGCAATGGCAACACCGGTCACAACAGGCCATAGCTTCATGAGAATTCCTTTCATTTGCACGGTTGGAAATTAAGTGTAGTGCACCGCGGCGGCGCTTCATCCCGCCCGCGAAAATTCGTAGTATATTGAGAGTATTCCTCAACTCTGGACACGGACATGGCTTACTCCATCGGCGAATTCGCCAGACTCAGCGGGATCACCGCCACTACGCTGCGGGCCTGGCAGCGGCGCTACGGCTTACTCAAGCCTCAGCGCACGGAGGGCGGCCACCGCCAGTACAGCGATGAGGACGTCCAGCAGGCGCTAAAAATCCTCGACTGGGTAAAAAAAGGCGTCCCGATTGGCCAGGTCAAACCGCTGCTGGATCGCCCTACGTCGCGCCTGACCAACAACTGGCTCACGCTGCAGCAGACCATGTTACAGCGCCTGCAGGGCGGCAAAATCGAGTCCCTGCGCCAGATGATTTACGACGCTGGACGCGAATACCCCAGACCAGAACTGGTCGCAAACGTGCTGCGCCCGCTGCGCAGTCAGGTATCGGCAAACATCGCCGCCGCCATGACCCTGCGCGAGATCCTCGACGGCATCATCATCGCCTACACCTCGTTTTGCCTGGAAGGCGATAAAAAAGCGCCAGGCGACAACATCCTGCTCAGCGGCTGGTACCTGAATGACCCGTGCGAAGTCTGGCTCGAAGCCTTAACCCGCACCGGACAAGGTCACCGTATCGATATTTTGCCCACGCCGCCTGCCACGCTGGCCCCGGAGATTTTCCCGGACCGCCACTGGCTTCTGGTCACGCGCGGTAAACTCACCGCCGCGCGGAAAAAGCAGATTGAGCAGTGGCAGCAGCAGGTATCGCTTGAAGTGATTATCCTCTAATCATTTTCGCCTGCGGGAATCTTCACGAAAAATTGAATATTTTCCCGCGCCACAAATGCTAACGTTTTCCTGTGACCGACAACTCCACAGGAAAACACAATGAAAAAAACTGCCTCTCTGCTGATGCTGACCACCCTGGCCTTTGCCCCTGCAGCCTTTAGCGCCCCTGCCGGCACGCTGAGCGTACACATTCTTGACCAGCAAACCGGGATGCCGCCATCGGACGTTACCGTCACGCTGGAAAAACAGCAGCAGGACAAATGGACCCCGATTGCCAGCGGCAAAACCGACCATGATGGCCGCATCAAGTCGCTCTATCCGCAGGATCAGGATATGCAGCCCGGCGTCTATAAAGTGACCTTTAAAACCGCAGATTACTTCCACGGGAAGAAGCTGGATTCCTTCTTCCCGGAGATCCCGGTGCTGTTCACCGTAACCCGCACCAACGAAAAGCTGCACATCCCTCTCCTGCTGAGCCAGTACGGTTATTCAACCTACAAGGGCAGTTAAGCCACGTTGATTTTAAAGGGAAATAAAAAATAATTCCGCTAATACTTGGACAAATTAGTCATGCTGTGTAAGTTTTAAAGAGAAGAACGGGAGGACCACACCATGACAACAAAACCTGTGCTCGGTATTAGCGGATGTTTGACAGGGTCTGCCGTTCGCTTCGACGGCGGACACAAGCGCATGGGCTTCGTCATGGATGAACTGGCCCAGTGGGTGAGTTTCAGGCCCGTCTGCCCGGAAATGGCGATTGGCCTGCCGACGCCCCGCCCGGCCATACGCCTGACGCTGACGGACAGCGCTGAAACGCAGCTCCGCTTCAGCAAGCCCCCTCATGATGACATTACGCAGAAAATGGCCGACTTTACGGCGGACTATCTGCCAAAAATCGGCGATCTGTCGGGATTTATCGTCTGCGCGAAATCGCCAAGCTGCGGCATGGAACGCGTGCGGCTGTATGATGAAAACGGCAACCGGGGCCGCAAGGAGGGCGTCGGGCTGTTCACCGCCGCCCTGCTTGAAACCTACCCGTGGCTGCCCGTGGAGGAAGACGGTCGGCTGCACGACCCGGTGCTGCGGGAAAACTTTATCGAGCGGGTATTTGCCCTGCACGAGCTGAACACGCTGCGCGCTAAAGGCCTGACGCGCCGTGGGCTACTGGATTTCCACAGCCGCTATAAATTGCAGCTGCTGGCGCACCATCAGGCGGGCTACCGCGAGATTGGTCCGTTCGTCGCCTCGCTGCATGAATGGGAAGATCTGGACGCCTTCTTCGTGGCGTACCGCGAAAAGCTGATGACGATCCTGAAAAAGCCCGCCTCGCGGAAAAACCACACCAACGTGCTGATGCATATTCAGGGCTATTTCCGTAACCAGCTGAACAGCCGCCAGCGCGTCGAGCTGCGCGATGTGATTCTGCACTATCGCGACGGGCTGCTGCCCATCCTCGCGCCGTTGACGCTGCTGAAACACTACATGGCCGAATACCCTGACCGGTATCTGATGACGCAAAACTACTTTGATCCCTATCCTGATGATTTGGGTCTGCGTCTGGCAGTAACCTGACGATAAAAATGCGAAGGCCCGTTTGACCCACAGAGGCCCAAAGCAGTACCCCGTTTAGACGACATCCTCACTGTCGTCTCTTTTTTGCATTCCACACAAAATACTGTAATTATATACAGGATTGTAACGCAAAAAAGGGACTGCCTGTGATCACCACCCTGCACATTCAAAACTACCGCTCGATTCGCGAAATGTCGCTGGAGCTGGAACAGCTCAACATCGTCTTTGGTCCAAACGGCACCGGAAAATCCAATATCTACAAGGCGATCCACCTGATGCACAGCGCCGCACAGGGGCAGTTTTCGCAGGCACTGGCGAACGAGGGTGGGATTTTAAAAGTGTTCTGGGCAGGCAAAACCCGCAGCGACCAGCTTCGGCGGATGAATTTGGCCGTTGAAACAGAAACCTACGAATACGAGCTGCAGGTAGGCTTTGTCGAAAAACTGCCTTACCCCTCACAGTTTCAACTCGATCCGGTGATCAAAGAAGAGTCCATCTGGCTGAGTGGTCAATACCGCCGCCCGTCGTCACAGCTTATGAAGCGTAAAAATCAGGCCGTATTTCTGAATAACGTGCATCACGAAAAAGTCACCCACAGCGGCACGCTGTATGAGAATGAATCGGTGTTTGGGCAGCTTGGCGAGCCGCACCTCTACCCGGAAGTGTCGCAGATGCGCGAGTCGCTGCGTAACTGGCGATTTTATCACGAGTTTTCTGTATCAATCGGCTCGGCCATGCGTGCGCCTCAGGTCGGTTTCCGCTCCCCGGTGCTGGCCAGCGACGGCGCAAACCTGGCGGCGGCGTTTCAGACCATCGTGGAAATTGGCGACGAGCTGCTTCTGATGCGCATCCTTGATCAGGCCTTCCCCGGATGCGTGTTTTACAGCGACAACACCGGCGGGCGTTTTCGCATGATGATGCAGCGCGAAGGGCTGAGCAGACCGCTGGAACCGGCGGAGTTCTCCGACGGCACGCTGCGTTTTCTGTGTCTGGCAGTGGCCTTGCTCAGCCCACGCCCACCGGCGTTTATCGCCTTGAACGAACCGGAAAACAGCCTGCATCCGCAGATGCTGCCCGCGCTGGCGAGCTTAATCGCTGAGGCCAGCCGCTACTCGCAGATCTGGCTGACCAGCCACTCGCCCGAACTGGCGAATTTAATTGAGAAACAGCGATCGTTTTCGCTGTATCAGCTGTCGATGGTGGAAGGGGAAACGAAGGTGGAGAGGCTGGGGTAGTCTCCGAGAGTATGGAGACTATTTTTTCTCATCTCGCTTCAGCGAATCATGCCAATAAAGAACCCCAGATATCCGGCCCTACTTAACCATAAAAAGGGGCTGATGAGGCCGGACGCCCGGATATTAATCAACTCTCTCATGGGAGCTAGACCATCATTTTTGATAACGACATTTTTTGCATAATAGCGACAATGTAGAATCAGAAATAAAATCCCGGCGATCCCAAAACCAAAATAACTTTCGCGACTGCCCCAAAAATGTGCGCTTAATTTTAAATAAGTTAATCCCCATACGCTTAGTAAAAAGACGATAAACGAACATGCTGCGATATTCATGTCTCGCTTACTGACCAGCCCAAAAAAGAGCGCATCAAAGAAAATCATAGAGGTAAAAGGTGACTGGACGCTTCTTCCCGTCACTTTACTAAAGCGAAGAAACACGACCGTTCCAACTACAAAAGCGAAAAATGCAATTCCTAATAATACATAAATCATTTCATGAGTCCTTTTTGCCGCCTCATTCAATATACCTATCTGTTCTTCAACAGGTAAGAAAGTATCTTATCGGCATCAGGTTTGTTTGGTTGAGACTTAGTACGCCACACATTTTCTTCTTCCGCTATGTGCTCTCCTGTATCAGGCTCCTCACCCTGCTTAGTTCGGCTGGGGTAACTCAATCTCTTCATACCCAACTTATCTGGGTGGGTCTTCGGATCGGTTCTTTTCCTTCGCCATAATGCACTGTATTCCTCCAATGAGGATCCCACCGCTAATGGCAAGGGTAATAGCTTCAACAAGATCGCTGATTGGAAACTCAAATTGTCCGATGAAAAAGAAGCTGAACAGGGCAATCAACAAACGTCCAAATAAAAGCGTGGCAAATATTCCTGCTATCCAAACAGCGACCAGTAATAAGAATAATTTTACCTTTGTAGTAATCATTATTTTCCTCTGTCTGAATGCGGCAAACTGGTGAAGGAGTGTAACCACTAGCTTCTGTAGGTTCCTGAATGCTCAAATTTCTTAACCTTTCGTTATGACAGAACGTGCACACTAGTTCTGCAGACGGAACGTCTTTCGCCACTCCGCCGGACTGACCCCAAAACGTGCTTTAAACTGCTGTCGCCAGGTGACAGCAGAGTTAAACCCCACCAGCTCGGCCACGCGTTCAATTGGCATATTTCCGGCTTCAAGCAGGATCTGGCTGCGCCGCAGGCGCTCGGCGGTAAGCCAGTCGGCAACGCTCATCCCCGTGGCTTTAATAAAATGACGGGTCAGCGTGCGGCGGCTCATTGAGACCACCTCCGCCAGCGAGTCCAGGCTATGCGGTTCAGTTATGTGCTGCTGTAGATAGTCGATCAGGCAATTGATACGTGCATCGCGGGTGTCATTCGGAACAGGCTGAGCAATAAACTGCGCCTGACCGCCCTCGCGGTGGGGCGGCACAATCATCCGGCGGGCAATCTGGTTAGCCACCACGCTACCAAAGCGCTGGCGAATGATATACAGGCAGCAGTCCAGCGCGGCGGCCGTGCCTGCGGAAGTGATGATGTTGCCGTCATCCACGTAGAGGGCGTTGATATCCAGCCGGACGTTCGGGAAGAGCGACTGAAACTGGCGCTCGAACTCCCAGTGGGTGGCCGCACGTTTGCCGTCGAGGATCCCCGCATAGGCCAGCACAAACGAGCCCAGACACAGCCCGACGATTTCAGCGCCATTGTCTCTCGCCTGCACCAGGCTGTCGATCAACGTCTGGGGCGGGCGTTCCAGGACGTGCTGCCAGTAGGGGACGACAACAATATCAGCCTGCTCAATGGCGGAGTAATCCTGCGTAGCATTGAGTGAAAAACCGTCTTTTGATGTCAGAAACCCTGGCTTTTCAGCGCAAATCGTGACATTAAAGCGCTTTTCGCCCGATACCGTATCGCCAAACAGAATGCAGGGAACGGAGTAGTGGAATGGGCTAAACCCGTCCACCGCGACAATGGCAACATGTAATAGTGACATCATTCTCTCCTTCCCTCTGTGGTGCTCAGAATATAACGCTTTCACCATCCTGGGGAATGCTCAACGCATCACTAAACTGGTTGGCTTCGGCGTATTCACGCAGCGCGCGGCGGCTCAGTAGACAATGGTTGATGGCCTCCATATGGGTCGCCACAATCTGCGCCTCAGGCAACAGAAAATGCACGTTTAGCACGTCCTGCTCGCCCATGATAATGGGGCCAAAACCAATCACATGCGCGTATCCGGCGTTCAGTACCACGACGTCCGGCTGGTGCTTTTGCATGTCGGCCGCCACCTCTTCACGCCAGATGGTATCCCCGGCGAGATAAAGCGTCTTTTCGTCAGGATGACGGAAGACCACGCCGCAGGCCTCGCCCAGCCGCTCCGCCAGCTCCGGCACCGCATAAGCGCGGTCAGTACCGTGCTGGCCGCCGTGGGTTTTCACGATGCTTACGTCATCAAATGCGGTCTCTTCGGTCATCACCGTCAGGTGGGTAAATCCCTGACTGCGCAGCAGCGCGGCATCGCTGTCGTTTTGCACGTAGATCGGCTTGTCTTTGGCGATCAGCGCAATGGCGGTTTGATCCCAGTGATCGTCGTGCGTGTGGGTGACGATCACCGCGTCGGCATTCAGCAGCGTATTGACGTCAACGGGTAACTCGACCGTAGGATTACGTATATCCGCACGTGCCGTACCGGGGAACCCCGGATAAGCACCTTTGGGCGCGAGCATGGGATCAACTAAAAAACGTTTTCCCGCGTAGGTAATCAGCTGAGTGGCATTGCGAATCTGAATAATGTTCATGGGCTATTCTCCGGTGGGTGTGATAAGGAGAATAGCCCGTGACCACGGGTTACGATGTGGGCTAAAGGGCGATGATCGATGGAATTGGGCCAAACTTACCAGCCTGGCACCGCGCCGCCGTTGAAGATCGTTTCGGCCGCTTTTGCCACCTCAGGCGACTGATACGACTGTATGAATTCCTTCACCTTTTCCGCATCTTTCTTGTCCTCACGCGTCACGACAATGTTCACATACGGCGAGTTTTTATCTTCAATAAAGACGCTGTCATGAACCGGCGACAGGCCGGTTTGCTGGAGGTAGGTGGTACTAATAATGGCGACATCCACCTTCGGATCGTCCAGCACGCGCGGCAGCTGCGCGCCTTCCAGCTCCATAATCTTCAGATTTTTAGGGTTTGCGGTGATATCCAGCGCCGTCGGCAGCAGGCCAACGTCCGGCTTCAGGGAAATCAGCTTCTCTTTTTGCAACAGCAGCAGCGCGCGACCGAGGTTGGTTGGGTCGTTTGGAATGGCAATCGTTGCGCCGTCTTTCAGTTCATTCACCGATTTGATCTTGCGGGAATAGCCAGCCATCGGGAAGACGAAGGTGTTTGCAACGGCAACCAGCTTGTAGCCGTGCGCCTTGTTATCTTCTGCGAGGAACGGGCGGTGCTGGAAAACGTTGGCATCCAGCTCTCCCTGGTTAGTGGCATCGTTGGGCAGCAGCGATCCGCTAAAGCCCACCAGCTCCACGTCCAGACCGTATTTCTCTTTTGCCACCTTTTTAGCGACCTCCGCCACGTCCTGCTCGGCACCGTTAATCACGCCGACCTTAATGTGTTTGGCATCATTACTGCTTTGGTCACAGCCCGCGAGCAGCAGGCCAGTCAGGAGAAGCGCACCCAGTCGAAGTTTCACGAGACAGTTCCTTTTGTTAAACGTTTTGAAGACTATATCGACAACGCAACGGCGCGCTAAAAAACGAAAAGGAATCAATAAGAAGGATAAGTTATATGCGGCCTATTGCCGGATGACGCTGCGCTTACCCGGCCTACGCGCGGAGGTGTTGTAGGCCCGGTAAGCAAAGCGCCACCGGGCGATGGGTATCAGGCTGCGGTAATCCAGTCCTCTACCCTAAGGTCTTGCACCATCCCAAATGCGCGATCGTTGGTGACAATCGTCGTACCCCGGCTGATGGCATGCGCAGCGATCAACTGGTCGAGATCGCCCATCACCTTCCCTTTCTTTTCCATCACTGCACGAAGCTCGCCGTAGGCGGCTGCGGCTTCACTGTCCCAGTCGCAAATGGTGATGGTTTTTAGAAATTCCACTATGGTTTTGTGCAGTCGGTTGTTTTGCTTTTTGGCTACGCCGTAAAGTAATTCAGCCTTCGTTACGCTTGAAATACACATTTTTTCATGCGCGATACGCGAATATTGATTTAGAACCTCGGGGTGTTGCCTCACAAGATGGCTTACGATGTTTGTGTCCAGCATATGCAGCATGTTCTACAGCCCTTCCAGAGGATCTCGTGTCGAATAGCTCTGATTACGCTCCTCTTTGCTCAGAAACGAATCCGGCACATGCGTTTGTTTGAGCAAACGCAAAAAGTTATCCCTGTGTCGCTCTTTCTCCGATCTTGCCGTCAAAACAACATTCCCCTCGTCATCCCGCCGGATGTAAACGCTCTCCGTATCAAACGCAAACTCAGCAGGCAGAACAACAGCCTGCTTCCGCCCTTTTTTGATCAGTTTTGCTGTGCGCTCCATTGTAACCTCTGTTGTTTTATTGAACTGGCCAGAGCATGCGCCACGACGAGAAGGCATGACAACGTCGACGCTTCAATTTCAGAAAGCGACTCGCAAAAAATAACCGAACCGCTAACCTCACGCCTGCCGACGCAGCGGCGCTTCCCGTAAAAACCACGACAGCGCAAACGCCAGCACCATAATCCCTGCCGCCAGCAGGAATACCGCATGAATGGCCGAGCCGAACGCATCAAGGTAGTCCAGCCTCAGAGCGTCAGGCAGATGATGGATGGCGGTCGGGTTCAGCTCGCGCGGCAGCTCTGCCCCTTCAGGCAACCTCTCCACCAGCCCCGATTGCAGAATATTCGTGAATACCGCGCCAAACAGCGCGACGCCTATCGCCCCACCGATGGAGCGGAACAGCGTGACGCCAGAGGTGGCTACGCCGTATTGATCCGCCGACACGCTGTTTTGCACCGCCAGCACCAGCACCTGCATCACCAGGCCCAGCCCCATGCCCAGCACGCTGGTGAACAAGTACAGCTGCCAGGTCGGAGACGAGATAGAAATGCGCGTCAGTAAAAACATCCCCACCACGCCGAGCAGCGTGCCGAGGATCGGGAACAGGCGATATTTCCCGGTACGGCTGATGATCCGCCCGCTGATAATCGAGGTCAGCAGCAGCCCGCCCATCAGCGGAATGAGCTGCAAACCGGCCTGCGTTGGCGTGGCGTCTTTCACCACCTGCAGGTACAGCGGCAGGAAGGTCACTGAGCCAAACAGCGACATACCGATGATAAAGCCAATCAGGCTGCAGAGCAGGAAGCTGCGGTCGCGGAACAGCGACAGCGGAATAATCGGCTCCCACGCCAGCCGCTCCTCATAGATAAACCCGGCGATCCCCGTCAGGCCAAAGGCCAGAATGCACCACAGCTGCGGGTCGCTCCACGGGCGCACGGTGCCGCCTTCGGTGGTAAACAGGATGATGCACAGCAGCGCCATGCTGAGGTAAATCGCCCCAAGATAGTCAATCTCGTGCTTGCTGCGCCGCGCGCTGCCGTGAAATACCGCGCCTATTACCAGCAGCGCAAACAGCCCCAGCGGCAGGTTGATGTAGAAAATCCAGCGCCAGGAGGCGTGCTGGACGATAAACCCGCCAATCAGCGGCCCGATGACCGTCGCCAGGCCAAACACGCCGCCAAACAGCCCCTGATAGCGCCCGCGATCCGCAGGCGGGATCACGTCCGCCACGGCGGCCATGCTGATCACCATCAGGCCGCCGCCGCCCAGCCCCTGCAGGGCGCGCATCAGCACCAGCTGGGTCATGTTCTGCGCCAGCCCGCACAGCGCGGAGCCCACGAGGAACAGCACAATGGCGATTTGCAGGACGATTTTGCGGCCAAACAGATCGCCGAATTTACCGTACAGCGGCACCACGATGGTGGAGCTGAGAATGTACGCCGTCACTACCCAGGAGAGCTTATCCAGGCCGCCCAGTTCACCGACAATGGTAGGCAGCGCGGTAGAGACGATGGTTTGATCAAGCGCAGAAAGCAGCATCACCAGCAGCAGCGCGCTGAACAGCAGCTTAATCGACGGCGCTTTTTGCGCGGGTGAGGTCATGACGTCGGATTCCATAAGAGATCGCTTGAAATTAATTAATCGCATAATTAATATTTGTGGGAGTGATGAATAAGATCAAGAGGCACCGTGGTCATGCCAGCATTAAAAGACAATTCTGAACCGCGCCGCCCCGGCCGCCCTCGCGGGGGTAAACGCGTCACCGCCAGCCGCGAACAGCTGCTGGATATCGCCCTGAACCTCTTTTCCCGTCAGGGGATCGCCAATACCTCACTCAACGCCATTGCCAAAGAGGCGGGCGTCACGCCCGCGATGCTGCACTATTACTTCAACTCCCGAGAGCAGTTGCTGGATGCGATGATTGAGGAGCGTTTTCTGCCGTTACGCGAGCGGATCGGGACGATTTTCGCCGATAACCGGGATTCGCCGGTCAACGCCCTGACGGAAATGGTTAAGGTGCTGGCCGAGCTGGCGGAACAGTATCCCTGGTTTGCGCCGCTGTGGATGCAGGAGGTGATTGGCGACATGCCGGTACTGCGCACCCATCTTCAGGCGCGGTTTGGTGACGAGAAGTATCAGGCGACGCTTGCCACCCTCAAAGGCTGGCAGCAGGACGGGAAGCTGAATCAGGCGCTGGCACCGGAGCTGCTGTTTACCACCTTGTTGAGCCTGGTGCTGGTGCCGTTCTCACGCATGCGCAATGACGAGAGGCTAAAATCCCTCTCGCCGGAGATTATTGTTCGTCATGCGCTTGCCGTAATCGGCACCGGGATCGGCGGTTAAAGCGCCTTTGCCAGATAGTGGCGCTGCATGCCCGCATAGGGGTAATCCTGCAAAGACATCTGCAGCCGGTAGCCCTGTTTTTCATAGAACGGGCGCGCCTGGAAGCTGGCGGTATCGACCAGCGCGTGCTTGCAGCCCTGGCGTCGGGCTTCCTCTTCTGCCGTTTTGATGAGCTTGCTTCCCACGCCGGTTCCCCGCACGGTGTCGCTCACCCAGAGATAGTCAATATTCAGCCAGTCACCTTTGCGCACGCCGATTAATCCGCCCAGCATTGCGCCATTATCGTCTCGCATGTAAACGCCAACATCACCACTAAAGTTCGTCATATCTATAAACTGGGCGTTGTAAGCTCTTAATCCCACAAATAACTCTTCTTTTTCTTCAGGTGTGACTTTATCAGTGATGCTCAACTGCATATTGTTCTCCTTATTTTCAGCGCAATCTGAATATCTCACAGCTTAACCTTCATAAAAACTCCTTATTTCCTCCATTGTTTAATCCAGGAAATATTCATTCAATATGTAAATAAAAAAAGCCTTTCCAATACGCACCTAAAACGTATAATGAGAACGATCATTCTCACTTTCACACGGTAGCCGACGATGAGCACAAAGCTGGAAGAACGACAAAAACTGCGCCAGGACGAGATCATCACCGCCGCGCGCCGCTGCTTTCGCGCCAGCGGGTTTCACGCCGCCAGCATGTCGCAGATTGCCAGCGAGGCGAAGCTCAGCGTTGGACAAATTTACCGTTATTTCAGTAACAAAGACGCGATTATCGAAGAGATGATCCGCCGCATCATCGACTCGCGCATCGAGGAGATGCAGGGCAAAACCCTGGTGGAGGGAATGCCGCAGGCGCTCGCCTGGCGACAGACCCTCAACGAAGACGACGATGCGCTGATGCTGGAAATGTCCGCCGAGGCCACGCGCAATCCTCAGGTTGCCGCCATGCTGATCGAAGCCGAATCGCGCATGTTCACCAATGCCTGCGCGCACCTGAAAAAGCAGTTTCCTCACCTGAGCGATGAGCATATTCGCTGCTGCGTGGAGATTACCGCCGTGATGATCGAAGGGACGATTTACCGTCGACTCGCGCCATTAAAAGTACCGTCAGAACAATTAGAACCTCTTTATCAGGATATTTTAAATATGCTTTTCTCTGCGAAGTAATCGCATATGAATAATTAGCGGGAATAAGTAATTCCCCTTTTTTACATTTCTGGCTCAGCCAGAGATGCGGTATCGCTGTGCCTTTAAATAGCCCTCCTCCCTGTTAAGCGATTAACAGGGCAGGCATCGTTCACCCTGGAAAAAGATTATGAAAACCATAACAACCTCCATCGCGGCATTACTCCTCCTGACAGGGTGCGATAATGCGCAAACATCTGCTCCCCAGCGTCCTCTTCCGGAAGTGGGGATTGTCACGCTCATGAGCCAGCCTGTTTCCGTCGTCAGCGAGCTGACGGGCCGCACCGCCGCCGCCATGAGCGCCGAAGTGCGCCCGCAGGTTGGCGGCATTATTCAGAAGCGCCTGTTCACCGAAGGCGATACGGTCAAGGCCGGGCAGGCGCTGTATCAAATTGATCCTTCCAGCTACCGCGCCGCCTACGATGAAGCCGCCGCCGCGCTGAAGCAGGCGCAGGCGCTGGTGCAGGCCGACTGCCAAAAAGCCCAGCGCTATGCGCAGCTGGTGAAAGACGACGGCGTGTCGCGTCAGGACGCAGAGGACGCGAAGTCCACCTGCGCGCAGGACAAGGCCAGCGTTGAGTCAAAGAAGGCCGCGCAGGAGAGCGCGCGCATTAACCTCAACTGGACCACCGTCACCGCGCCGATTGCCGGACGCATCGGCATCTCCTCCGTCACCCCCGGCGCGCTGGTGACCGCCCAGCAGGATACCGCGCTCGCCACCGTTCGCGGACTGGACAGCATGTACGTCGATCTCACCCGTTCCAGCGCCGATCTGCTGCGTTTACGCAAGCAAACCCTCGCCACTAACAGCGATACGCTAAGCGTGTCGTTAATCCTCGAAGACGGCAGCACCTACAGCGAGAAAGGCCGCCTGGCGTTAACCGAAGTGGCGGTGGATGAATCAACCGGCTCGGTCACGCTGCGCGCCGTCTTCCCGAACCCGCAGCATCAGCTCCTGCCGGGCATGTTCGTTCGCGCCAGAGTGGATGAAGGCATCATGAACGACGCGATCCTCGCGCCGCAGCAGGGCATCACCCGCGATGCCAAAGGCACCGCTACGGCGCTGGTGGTGAATGCCAGCAACAAGGTCGAGCAGCGTCAGCTGGAGACGGGCGACACCTACGGCGACAAATGGCTGGTGCTGAGCGGCCTGAAGGCGGGCGATAAGCTGATTGTGGAAGGCACCGACAAAGTGACCGCCGGGCAGGAAGTGAAGGCCGAAGAGATGAAAGCCAGCGGAGGAAATGCCTGATGTTTTCCCGCTTCTTCGTGCGTCGCCCGGTCTTTGCCTGGGTGATCGCCATACTTATCATGCTCGCCGGGATGCTGGCGATCCGCTCGCTGCCGGTGGCGCAGTACCCGGACGTCGCCCCGCCGTCGATCAAGATCTCGGCCACCTACACCGGAGCCTCCGCGCAGACGCTGGAAAACAGCGTGACGCAGGTGATCGAGCAGCAGCTCACCGGGCTGGATAACCTGCTCTACTTCACCTCCACCAGCAGCTCGGACGGGTCGGTAAGCATCAACGTCACCTTCGAACAGGGAACCGACCCGGACACCGCCCAGGTGCAGGTGCAGAACAAGGTCCAGCAGGCGGAATCGCGCCTGCCGACCGAGGTGCAGCAGTCCGGCATTACCGTCGAGAAATCGCAGAGCAACTTCCTGCTGATCATGGGCGTGTACGACAAAACCGACACCGCCAGCAGCTCGGATATCGCCGACTGGCTGGTGAGCAATATGCAGGACCCGCTGGCGCGCGTGGAGGGCGTTGGCAGCCTGCAGGTGTTCGGTGCGGAATACGCGATGCGCATCTGGCTCGACCCGGCTAAGCTGGCGTCCTACTCGCTGATGCCGTCCGACGTGCAGAGCGCGATTGAAGCGCAGAACGTGCAGGTTTCCGCCGGTAAAATCGGCGCGCTGCCTTCGTCAAACGCCCAGCAGCTGACCGCCACCGTCCGCGCCCAGTCGCGCCTGCAGACGGTGGATCAGTTTAAAAACATCATCGTGAAGAGCCAGTCCAACGGCGCGGTCGTGCGCATCAGCGACGTCGCCCGCGTGGAGATGGGCAGCGAAGATTATACCGCCACCGCGAAGCTCAACGGCCACCCGGCGGCGGGTATGGCGGTGATGCTTTCACCGGGCGCAAACGCGCTCAACACCGCGACGGCGGTAAAAGATAAGATTGCCGAGTTCAAAAAGTCGATGCCGGAAGGCTATGACGTGGCCTACCCGAAAGACAGCACCGAGTTCATCAAGATCTCCGTTGAGGACGTGATTCAGACCCTGTTCGAAGCCATTATCCTCGTGGTGGTGGTGATGTACCTGTTCCTGCAAAACATCCGCGCGACGCTGATCCCGGCGCTGGCGGTACCTGTCGTTCTGCTGGGCACCTTCGGCGTGCTGGCGCTGTTCGGCTACTCCATCAACACCCTGACGCTGTTTGCGATGGTGCTGGCGATTGGGCTTTTGGTGGATGACGCCATCGTGGTGGTGGAAAACGTCGAGCGTATTATGCGCGACGAGGGGCTGCCCGCCCGGGAAGCCACCGAGAAATCGATGGGCGAAATCTCCGGCGCGCTGGTCGCCATTGCGCTGGTGCTCTCCGCGGTATTCCTGCCGATGGCTTTCTTCGGCGGATCAACCGGGGTGATTTACCGTCAGTTCTCGGTCACCATCATTTCGGCGATGTTCCTCTCCGTGGTGGTGGCGTTGACCCTGACGCCCGCGCTTTGCGGCTCGATCCTGAGCCACACGACGCCGCACAAAAAGGGCTTCTTCGGCGCGTTTAACCGCTTCTACAGCAGGACCGAGCGCGGCTATCAGAACAAGGTGCTGCGCGCTCTGCGCCGTTCCGGCGGCATGCTGGTCATCTACGCCCTGCTCTGCGGCGCGATGGGCTTCGCCATGCTTAAGCTGCCGGGCAGCTTCCTGCCGACGGAAGACCAGGGCGAAATCATGGTGCAGTACACCCTGCCGGCCGGTGCGACGACGGTGCGTACCGCCGAAGTCAGCCGCCAGGTGCGCGAGTGGTTCCTCACCAAAGAGAAAGCCAACACCAACGTTATTTTCACCATTGAGGGCTTCAGCTTCAGCGGCAGCGGCCAGAACGCCGGGATGGCGTTTGTCTCCCTGAAGAACTGGTCCGAACGTAAAGGCGATGAGAATACCGCTCAGGCCATCGCCCTGCGCGCCACGCAGGAGCTGAGCACCATCCGCGATGCGACCATCTTTGCCATGACGCCGCCCGCGGTGGACGGCCTGGGCCAGAGCAACGGTTTTACCTTTGAGCTGATGGCCAGCGGCGGCACCGACCGCGACGCGCTGCTGAAGCTGCGTAACCAGCTGATTGGCGAAGCCAACCAGGACAGCTCGCTGCACGCCGTGCGCGCCAACGATCTGCCGCAGATGCCGCAGCTTCAGGTCGATATCGACAACAACAAGGCCGTGTCGCTGGGGCTGTCCCTGAGCGACGTCACCGACACCCTCTCCAGCGCCTGGGGCGGGACCTACGTGAACGATTTTATCGATCGCGGCCGCGTGAAAAAGGTCTACATCCAGGGCGACAGCGACTATCGCGCCGTGCCGTCGGATCTCAACAAATGGTATGTGCGCGGCAGCGACAGCACCATGACGCCGTTCTCCGCCTTCGCCACCACCCGCTGGGAGTATGGCCCGGAAAGCCTGGTGCGCTACAACGGCTCGGCGGCGTATGAGATTCAGGGTGAAAACGCCAGCGGCGCAAGCTCCGGCACGGCGATGAGCAAAATGGAGCAGCTGGCGAATAATCTGCCGTCCGGCAGCACCTGGGCGTGGAGCGGTTTGTCGCTGCAGGAAAAACTGGCGAGCGGTCAGGCGATGAGCCTGTATGCCCTCTCCATCCTTGTCGTGTTCCTGTGCCTGGCGGCGCTGTACGAGAGCTGGTCGGTGCCGATTTCGGTCATTCTGGTGATCCCGCTTGGCGTGCTGGGCGCGGCCGTCGCCGCCTCCCTGCGCGGCCTGAACAACGACGTCTACTTCCAGGTGGCGCTGCTGACTACCATCGGCCTGTCGTCGAAGAACGCCATCCTGATTGTGGAATTTGCCGAAGCCAAAGTCGCTGAAGGGTACTCCCTGACGCGCGCCGCGCTGCGTGCCGCCCAGACGCGCCTGCGTCCGATCATCATGACCTCGCTGGCGTTTATCGCAGGGGTGACGCCGCTGGCCGTGGCAACCGGTGCAGGTGCCAACAGCCGCGTGGCAATTGGTACCGGCATTATCGGCGGGACGCTGGCCGCAACGCTGCTGGCGATCTTCTTCGTCCCCTTATTCTTTGTACTGGTGAAACGTCTGTTCTCCGGTAAGCACGCAAACCGGAGGTCATAATGTTTCGTGTATCTATTTTAGCGTTAGCCCTGCTGAGCGCAGGCTGTGTGTCGTTAGACCCAACGTATCAACGCCCGGACGCCCCCGTCCCGGCGACCTTGCCCGGCGCGCACGGCGAAGCCACCGCCGTGGTGATCCAGTGGCAGCAGGTGATGAACGACGCGCGGCTGAAAAGCGTGGTGACGATGGCGCTTAACAGCAACCGCGACGTGCAAAAAGCGATTGCGGATATCGATGCCGCCCGCGCCCAGTACGGTGAAACGCGCTCGTCCCTGTTCCCGACGGTAGACGCCGAGTTGAGCCACACCCGCAGCCGCACGCTGGCAAGCGGCGTGACCACCAGCGACGAAGCCAACGGCGCGGTCTCCAGCTTCGAGCTGGATCTGTTTGGCCGCAACCAGAGCCTTTCCCGCGCCGCGCGTGAAACCTGGCTTGCCAGCGAGTTCACCGCGCAGAACACGCGCCTGACGATGGTTAGCGAGCTGACCACGGCCTGGGTGACGCTGGCGGCGGATAACAGCAACCTGGCGCTGGCGAAATCCACGATGGAGAGCGCCGCGAACTCGCTGAAGATTGTGAAGCGCCAGCAGGAAGTGGGCGTAGCGGCGGCGACGGACGTCAGTGAAGCGATGGCGGTTTACCAGCAGGCGCGCGCCAGCGTAGCGAGCTACCGGACGCTGGTGATGCAGGACAAAAACGCCCTTAACCTGCTGGCGGGCGATACGGTGCCGGAGAACCTGCTGCCCGGCACGCTGGAGAGCCTGAGCGATAACGCCATCACGCTGATCCCGGCGGGCGTCAGCTCCAGCGCGCTGCTGCGCCGCCCGGACATTCAGGAGGCCGAGCATAACCTGCTGAGCGCCAACGCCAACATCGGCGCGGCGCGAGCCAACTTCTTCCCGACCATTTCGCTGACCGCCAGCGCGGGCGTCGGCAGCGACTCGCTCTCCTCCCTGTTCAGCCACGGAATGAAGGTCTGGTCGTTTTCGCCGTCCATCACCCTGCCGCTGTTCAGCGGCGGGAACAACCTGGCACAGCTGCGCTACGCGGAAGCGGAGAAGAAGGGGCTGATCGCCACCTACGAGAAAGCCATCCAGAGCGCGTTCAAAGACGTGGCCGACGCGCTGGCGCGTCGCGAAACCCTGAGCGAGCAGCTGGATGCCCAGCGCGAATACGTGGCGGCGGAGCAAAAAACGCTGGATGTGGCAACGCGCAGCTATAAGGCAGGCGCGGGGGATTATCTGACGGTGCTTACCGCGCAGCGGTCGCTTTGGTCGGCGCAGGAATCGCTGATTGCGCTGCAGCAAACCGACCTGGAAAACCGCATCACGCTGTGGCAGTCGCTGGGCGGCGGGATCCAGTAACCTCATCGGTGGGCGATTCTGATGCGCAGAAAAGAGAAAATCATACTTTCGGCTGGAATCGCTACACTGAATGTAACGATATATTTCATGGGAAGCATGTGACGTTAACTGGAGGTTTCGATGAAAGCTGCGCACCTGGTTTGCCTGCTCGTTTGCCTGTTGTTCGCCGCGTTTGTCCACGCTCAGGAGAAGGACGATCCGGCGAAAGATGCCCAGATAAAACAGCAGGTTCTGAAAGATGTGAAGAAAACCTGCACGCCACAGAAAAAGCAGAGCGATAAGGCCTGGCAGGCAATGATTTTGTCGTCGGAGGCCAACCAGCTGCTGATCAAAAACGCCATCACCGCCGTGAAGCGCGACAATCTGGACGCCTACTGGGATGCCGTCAGTCAGGTGGATTGTATGGAAGATTATTGAGACTTCTCGCCGGGTGGCGCTGCGCTTACCCGGCCTACGAAACATTTTTAACGCTTACGCATGTCCGGGATAATTAAATCCCCGCGCAGCACATACGACCCCAGCATCTGCGTTTTCTCCGTCAGCCAGCTCACAATCCGCGCCGCCATGGCATCCATGGAATATTCAATCGCCGGGATCACCGGAATACCCGGCAGATGCAGCGATCCGGCAAGGCTGAAGACCATGATGTCCTCCGGCACCGATTTATTAAACGCCTGCAGCTGCGGGATCACCCGCTGGGCTTCCTGCTCGTCCGCCACCAGCAGCGCGTTGAAATTCAGCGTGCTGGCGTTATTCAGCAGCTCCTGTAGCGCAACGGACGAGGAGGTCGCGTCCATAAAGACCAGGCTGCGATTGAAGGGCAGGAAGTTTTTTTCCAGCGCGTGCTTGTAGCCGAGCAGCACCTGGTCGGCAAAACCGCTGCCGTGCGGGTGGATCAGCGCAATCTGGCGTCGCCCCTGGCTGGTGAGGTAGTTACAGGCGGTTTCGGCGGCAAACGCGTGATCGAACTGGATGCTGTTGGCGTTATCAGACTCCATGCAGTCCACCAGAATGACGTTGTCCATGTCGACGTCCAGCGGGAAACGCGCACCAATCACCAGGATATCATCACAGAGCCCGCAGGAGAGTTCTTCAAGGGCGTGCATCACTTCCGCTTTGCTGTGCGCGAAGCGCAGCAGCAGATGTTTTTGATGCTGGCTGAGCTGTTTTTCCAGCGCATACAGATAACCGGTGGTCTGGTTAATGTTTTCCTGCGCGCAAATCACCCCAATACAGCCCGTCGACTGGCTGAGCAGCGACTGTGCAATCACGTTAGGCCGATAGTTCAGCTCATCCACCGCTTTCAGTACGGCCTGACGGCTGGCTTCCTTCACGCCGCGTGACCCACTCAACACCCGTGATACCGTGGCTTTGGACACCCCGGCCAGACGTGATACATCGTTGATTGTAGACATCTCTCTCCCCTGGCAGGCCGACTTCACGCCTGCAAATTCCATTACCGCTACGGCTCAGATTATAGCCAGAACGGAGTATATCCGTTTCCGTTTTTCATGGAAACCGATTTTCCGTTTCCACTCAAAATGATGTCAAAACGGCCAAATTATGTGATGCGCATCCGGTTAATTAGCCTCATAAGTAAGGGATCTTGATGGTTGTCACACTTCTGTCTTTTATGAATGGAAACCGGTTTCCGTATAATGTCCAATCATCCTCGCAATAACTTTTTACATTTAGAGGATGGTTGTCGATGTTCAAGATTATGCTGTGCTGCTCTGCCGGGATGTCCACCAGCCTGTTGGTCAGCAAAATGGTCGATGTCGCGAAAGAACGTGGTGTGCCGGTGAAGATTGATGCGTACGGTGTTTCCGAATTTGATACGCAGTTTCCGCAATACCAGGTCGTCCTTCTCGGACCGCAAGTGAAATACATGTTAAAGACACTCTCAGACAAGGCGGCGACGCAAGGCATTCCGGTGCAGCCCATCGACATGATGGACTACGGCATGCAGCGTGGCGATAAAGTACTGGACTATGCTCTGTCGCTTATCGAAGCGGCACACTAAAAGGTGTTCACATGAGTTCGTTATATCAATCCATGGTCGCGGTGATTGAGCAGTCAATTACTCCGCTGGCCGCAAAGCTGGGCCAACAAAAGTATGTGATTGCCATCCGCGACGGCTTTACCGCCGCGCTGCCGTTTATGATCATCGGCTCGTTTATGCTGGTGTTCATCTTCCCGCCGTTCTCGGCGGATACCACCAACAGCTTCGCCCGCGGCTGGCTGGATTTCTCCCAGACCTACCGCGAGCAGCTGATGCTGCCGTTTAACCTCAGCATGGGCGTGATGACCTTCTTCATCTCGGTAGGGATTGGGGCAAGCCTGGGGCGTCAGTTCAACCTCGACCCGGTGATGTCCGGCCTGCTGGCCTTTATGGCCTTCCTGCTGGTCGCCGCGCCGTATGCCGATGGCAAAATCTCGACCCAGTATCTCTCCGGTCAGGGCATCTTCACCGCGCTGATTACCGCCATCTACTCCACCCGCGTCTATGCGTGGCTGAAGCAGAACAACGTGACCATCCGCCTGCCGAAAGAAGTGCCCACCGGCGTGGCGCGTTCGTTTGAGATCCTGATCCCGGTGATGGTGGTGATCGGCACGCTGCACCCGCTAAACCTGTTCATCGAAGCGCAAACGGGGATGATTATCCCGCAGGCGATCATGCACCTGCTGGAACCGCTGGTGTCCGCGTCTGACTCCCTGCCCGCCATTCTGCTCTCCGTGCTGCTGTGCCAGATCTTCTGGTTTGCCGGTATCCACGGCTCGCTGATCGTCACCGGCATCATGAACCCGTTCTGGATGGCGAACCTCTCCGCAAACCAGGCGGCGCTTGCCGCAGGCGCAGCGCTGCCGCACGTTTACCTGCAGGGCTTCTGGGATCACTACCTGCTGATTGGCGGCGTAGGATCCACCCTGCCGCTGGCGTTCCTGCTGCTGCGCAGCCGCGTGACCCACCTGCGCACCATCGGCAAAATGGGCGTGGTGCCAAGCTTCTTTAACATCAACGAGCCGATTCTGTTCGGCGCACCGATCATCATGAACCCGATGCTGTTCATCCCGTTCGTGTTCGTTCCGCTGGTCAACGCCTGCCTGGCGTACGGCGCAACCAAGCTCGGCTGGCTGGCGCAGGTTGTGTCGTTGACCCCGTGGACCACCCCTGCACCGATTGGTGCGTCGTGGGCGGCGAACTGGGCGCTGAGCCCGGTGGTGATGTGCCTGGTCTGTATGGTGATGTCCGCGCTGATGTACCTGCCGTTCCTGCGTGCCTATGAGCGTACGCTCATCAAAAACGAAGAGCAGAAAGCTCAGGCGACCGTCGGTAACGCTGAAGCCGCCAGCAATTAAGTCAAAGAGGAAGAGTCATGAAATACGCATTTCCCGACAGCTTCTGGTGGGGCAGCGCAAGCTCCGCTCTCCAGACCGAAGGGGCAAGAGAGGGCGAAACCACGTGGGATTACTGGTTTGCCCGCGAGCCGAACCGTTTTCACAACGGCGTGGGGCCGCAGCAGACCTCCACGTTTTATGAGCACTGGAAAACGGACATTCAGCTGTTAAAGCAGCTGAACCACAACAGCTTTCGCACCTCGATTAGCTGGGCGCGCCTGATCCCCGACGGTATCGGTGAAGTGAACCCGGAAGCGGTCGATTTTTACAATCAGGTCATTGATGAGCTGAATGAACAGGGCATCACGCCGTTTATCACCCTGTTCCACTTCGACATGCCGATGGCGATGCAGGACATCGGCGGCTGGGAAAACCGCGACGTGGTGGACGCCTACGCCCGCTATGCGCAGATCTGCTTCGAGCTGTTTGGCGATCGCGTGCTGCACTGGTTTACCTTCAACGAGCCGATCGTGCCGGTGGAAGGCGGTTATCTGTACGACTTCCACTATCCGAACGTGGTGGATTTCCGCCGGGCGGCCACCGTGGCGTATCACACCGTGCTGGCCCATGCGAAAGCGGTGCAGGCCTACCGCGCCGGGCATTACGCGGGGGAGATTGGCATCGTGCTGAACCTGACGCCGTCTTACCCGCGCTCGCAGAACCCGGCGGACGTGAAGGCGGCGCACATCGCGGACCTGATGTTTAACCGCAGCTTCCTTGACCCGGTCCTGCGGGGGGAATACCCGGCGGACCTGGTGGCGCTGCTGAAATCCTACGATCAATTACCCGCCTGCAAGCCGGAAGACGGTTTCCTGATTGCGGAAGGGAAAATCGACCTGCTCGGCGTGAACTACTATCAGCCGCGTCGCGTGAAGTGTCGCGACAGCGCGGTGAACCCGCAGGCGCCGTTTATGCCGGAGTGGTTCTTTGATAACTACGAGATGCCGGGCCGCAAGATGAACCCGTACCGCGGCTGGGAAATCTACGAGCCGGGTATTTACGATATTCTGGTCAACCTGCGCGACAATTACGGCAATCCTCGCTGCTTTATTTCTGAAAACGGCATGGGCGTCGAAAACGAGCAGCGCTTTATTGAAAACGGCCAGATTAACGATCGATACCGCATCGAGTTTATTTCCGAACATTTAGCCTGGCTGCATAAGGGTATTAGCGAAGGGTGCAATTGTCTTGGTTACCATATGTGGACGTTTATTGATAACTGGTCGTGGTGTAACGCCTATAAAAATCGCTACGGATTTATCCAGCTCGATTTAAAGACGCAGCAGCGCACCCTCAAGAAAAGCGGAGAGTGGTTTGCCGCCACCGCGTTAAATAATAGCTTTGATAAAGAGTAATAATGATGATCGCACTAGAAGAAGCCGTGATGGAAATTATCGTCAATGCCGGACAGTCCCGCAGCCTGTGCTTTGAAGCGCTGCACGCGGCGCGTCAGGGCAACCTTGACGAGGCCAAAAGCCTGCTGCGCGAAGCCGACGGCTACGCGCGCCAGGCGCACAAGATGCAGACCAAACTGATCGAGCAGGATGCGGGCGAAGGCCGCCAGCCGATGACGTTAATCATGGTGCACGCGCAGGATCATTTAATGAATTCCTTATTAGCGCGTGAATTATCCGAAGAAATTATTCATTTATATCAGAGATAATCTATGGCGAAATAATTACTGTAATACCTCTGTACCCTAAATAGAGATCCACTTGTTCTGATGATAGCGACATACTCTGTCAGATCGGAGCGGGATGGTTATTGTCTGAATAAAATTAAACTATATTGAGATAACCATGAATACGATTAAAAAACTTCCATTAACCATGGCGGTTATCGCCGCGCTTTGCCCAATTTCCGTACTCGCGCAGGAATTTACGCAGGAGCAAATCGACGCCATTGTGGCCAAAGCGGTGGATAAAGCCCTGGCCGAACGTCAGGCCAAAATGGATGCGGCGGTCGCGAAAAAAGCGGACGTGGTGACCGAGCCGCAAAGCGCGGCGCAATCTCCGGATATGGCGATTCCGTTCGGGATTAAATTTACCGGCTACGCCCGCTACGGCGCGCACTTCCAGGCCGCCGATCAGAAATACGTGGCGGTGGACGGCTCCTACAACGGCGCGTCCGCGATTGGTCGTCTGGGCAACGAAGGCAACGGCGGGGAATTCCAGCTTTCCAAGGCCTTCAAGGGGGAAAACGGCGCCATCTGGGACATTAACGTGATGATCGACCACTGGGGCGACGAAGTTAACCTGAAAAAAGCCTACGCGGGGGTGACCAACATTATGGCCTCCAACCCGAACGCCTATTTCTGGGCCGGTCGTGACTTCCACCAGCGTCCGCAGCAGGGCATCAACGATTACTTCTGGATGAACCACGACGGCCAGGGTGCCGGGGTGAAGAACTTCGACATCGGCGGCGTGCAGTTCGACGTGGCCGCCGTCGCGGCGGTGGAATCCTGTAGCCCGGAAGTGATGGAAGACGAAGCGAACCCGTCGCGCATCACCTGTACCGGCGGTTCCGGCACGGGCGACAAAGGCAACTACGCCGCGACCTCAAAAATCCACGGCATGAAGCTCGGCCCGATCGACATGGAGCTGTACGCCAACTACGGCTTTGACTCCAAGGCGGTGGAGAGCGACGAGCGCCTGAACGCGTGGCAGGGCGGCGTGGTGCTGAGCCACACCAACGACAGCGGCGTGAACAAGGTGATTGCCCGCTACTCCGATAACGCGGACAACAGCGTGTTCAACAAAACCGAGGATCTGACCACGGTTTACGCCAGCTTCGAAGGGCTGTACAAATTCACCCAGGCAACGCAGGTGGAGTACATCCTCGCCTTCCACGACTACGACAACAGCCGCGATAAGACCGACAACCGCAAGAACTACAACGCCATCGTGCGCCCGATGCACTGGTGGAACGACGTTCACTCCACCTGGCTGGAAGCGGGCTGGCAGCATGTGGATTACGACAACGGCGGCGACAACAAGGGCTGGAAGCTGACCCTGTCGCAGAACATGTCTATCGCCATGGGGCCCGAGTTCCGCCCGATGCTGCGCTTCTACGTGACCGGCGGCAAGGTGGATAACGAACGTACCGCGCGCGTGAACGGCACCAAAGACGAAACCCTCGACGACTTCAACGTCGGCGCGATGTGGGAGGCGTGGTTCTAGTACAGCGACGTTTGTTTCGCCCGGCGGCGCTGCGCTTGCACGGGCCTACAAAACCTTGTAGGCCGGGTAAGCGCAGCGCCACCCGGCAAGATCCCATGTTATGCTAGAAAAAAATTAACATAGCAGGGGAGAACATGGGTTCCACACGCAAAGGGATGCTAAACGTCCTGATCGCCGCCGTTTTATGGGGCAGTTCCGGGGTTTGCGCGCAGTACATCATGGAGAAAAGCCACATTTCTTCGCCTTACCTGACCATGGTTCGCCTGCTGTTTACCGGCGTGATCCTCCTGACGCTCTCCTTCGTTCATGGCGACAAGATTTTCTCGGTCATCAAACATCGCAAAGACGCCCTCAGCCTGCTGATTTTCTCGCTGGTCGGCGCGCTCACCGTGCAGCTCACCTTCCTGCTGACGATTGAAAAATCCAACGCCGCGACCGCTACCGTGCTGCAGTTTCTGTCGCCGACCATCATTGTGGCGTGGTTCGCCCTGGCGCGAAAAACGCGTCCCGGCGTATTTGTGCTGTCGGCCATCATGACGTCGCTTATCGGCACCTTCCTGCTGGTCACCCACGGCGACCCGACGTCTCTCTCCATCTCGCCTGCCGCGCTGTTCTTCGGCATCGCCTCGGCGTTCGCCGCCGCGTTTTACACCACCTATCCGTCAACGCTGATCGCCCGCTACGGCACGCTGCCGATTGTCGGCTGGAGCATGTTGATTGCCGGGTTAATGCTGACGCCTTTCTACGCCGGGCGCGGGACCACGTTCGTGATTGACGGCAGCCTGCTGCTGGCATTTTTCTATCTGGTGGTGATTGGCACCGCGCTGACGTTCAGCCTGTACCTGAAAGGCGCACAGATGATCGGCGGGCCAAAGGCGAGCATTCTGAGCTGCGCCGAGCCGCTGAGCAGCGCGCTGCTGTCGGTGATTTTGCTGGGCGTGGCGTTCACCCTGCCGGACTGGCTGGGAACGCTGCTGATTGTGTCGTCGGTGGTGCTGATTTCGATGGATTCGCGGAGACGGGTTAAGGCATCGGCGTGATTTACGAATAATAGTGATAGCGGCACATCAAAATAGTAAGAGCGCTATCCGACACCCCGTAAACCAGACGATCGGTATCGTTGATTCGGCGAGACCAGTATCCGGAAAGATTACCTTTTAGCGGTTCCGGCTTACCCAGGCCATCGAAGGGTTGACGCTTCGCATCTTCAATCAGTTTATTGATTCTGCGAAGCGTTTTCTTATCCTGCTCCTGCCACCACAGGTAATCATCCCAGCCATTATCAGTCCAAATCAGTAGCCTGGTCATCTATCAGATCCCTCTGCGTGGTTTTTCCGGTATTTGCCTGTGCGATTGACTCCATCAGTCGGCTGGCGTTAGCAGGCGAACTCATCAGATGGATGGTTTCCATCATTGAGTTGTAGTGCTGCAGAGACATCACTACCGCATCACCCCCGTTGCGGCGGCTGATGATGGTGGTCTCCACATTGTCATTCACGTCGTCCAACACATCTTTGAGTCGACTTCGTGCTTCGGTAAACGTCACAACCTGCATATTTCCTCCTGTACAAGTTCCGGTACAAGTATATCGATGAAGTGACTATTTATCAATCAACGTGCCTTAACCTTCCTTGCCACCAGCAGTGCCGTCAGCAGCATCAGCGTACCGGAAATCACCAGCGGCGACGTCAGCCCCAGATGGTCGAGCGCCACGCCGCCAATGGCCGCGCCGCAGGTGTTCGCCAGCTGGATCACCGCCACCTGAATCGACCCGGCTTTTTCAGCCTGATCGGCCAGCGTGCGGGTGATCCACGTCGACCAGCCCACCGGCACCAGCGCAAAGGCAAAGCCCCAGATAATCGCAATCGCCGACGCCACCCACTTATCGCTGCCCCACAGCACCAGCACCGCGGCACTGACCGCCAGCACCAGCGGCGCACCGGCCAGCGCCACCTTCAGGGAGCGTTTCAGGAACTGCGAGGACAGCGAGGTGCCGACAAAGCTGGCGATACCGAAGCTCAGCAGCACCAGCGTCAGGCCGTCGACGTCAAAGCCCGCCATGGTCATAAACACCGGGCGAATGTAGGTGAAGAAGGCAAACTGCCCGGCAAAGGCCATGAAGATCGCGGTCATCCCCGCCAGCACGCCGGGGCGCTTCAGCAGGGCGAACATGTTCTGCTTATGATGCGCCGCTTCGCCCGGCAGAGACGGCAGCGCTTTCCACACCCAAATGATGCAGAGCAGGCCCATCACCGCCGCCGCGTTGAAGACGTTACGCCAGCCGATAATCCCACCGAGGAAGCTGCCGAGCGGCGCGGCTATCACCAGCGCGATAGAGACCGCACCGAAGATAACGGAAAGCGCTTTTGGCACCGTACGCGCGGGCACCAGGCGCATGGTGAGCGAGGCCGACATCGCCCAGAAGCCGCCGAGCCCCAGCCCCAGACAGGCGCGACCGAGCAGCAGCAGGGTGAAGCTTTCCGCGAAGGAGACCAGCAGGCAGGAGAGCGTCAGCAGCACGCTGAACAGAATGACCACCTTGCGGCGGTCGATAGTGCCAATCCCCTGGGTGATAAACAGGCTGGCGAACATCGCCACGAAGGCGGTCACGGTAACGGACTGCCCCGCCACGCCCTCGGAAATGCCCAGATCCTGCGCCATCGGCGTCAGCAGGCTCACCGGCAGAAACTCAACGGTAATCAGGCAGGCGACGCAGAACGCCACGGAAAAAACCGCCGACCAGTTAGGGCGAGAAACCTCTTTAGTCTGCGGTCTGGTCGTGGGCTGGATATGTTCTGTCATGGCGTCACCTGAAGATAAAAACGTGCGGAAAAGTCGCGCAGTTTATCATCAAAAGTGTGACGGATTTAACGATTTGACAACTTTTCTTTCATCGCAGCATTCGCCAGCCCGACGATCCACTCCAGGTGCCCGTTAATCATCGGGTTCGGCACGGTGCGCGCTAATTCTTTTGCTGGAGCGCCTTTCTGCGATTCCTGAGTCAGAATGCGCACGCGGTTGCCGGGCAGGTCTTCAAACAGCCAGGCGTGGATAACATCGAGACGCGAATTTGCATCCCCTTCCACCCAGCCGTGCCACGCAATACGTGCCGCTTCACCGTCAACGGGAGGCATATACTCCGTCACCTGCGCCTCAACCGGAAAGCCAAAGGTGGTGAAGCGAAAGCGAGCGTTAGCACTCAGCGCCGGGCCGCTGCCGTCATGGAAACGGATATCCTCGGCGTTACTGTAATAAGACGGCCACAGGGTAGTGTCGTTGAGCTGCGCCCAGATCTCTTTCGCGCTCAGCCCGGCGACGATGATTTCGTTAGATGCAAAGTTATCTGTGGTGCCTGGCAGGTAGTCGTTCGGCCAGATAATGGCGGATTGTTTCATGGTTCACCTCATCGTTTAGTGGATGAGGTGATGGTGCGCCCGTGAGTGGTATAAAACTAATGACGATGCTTTATACTCTTCATCACGGTTCGTGATATCAGTGCAGGTAAAACACGCCCTCTTCCGGCAGGAAGAGCTGGTTATAACGCAGTTGAAAGGCGTTCAGCTCCTGCGGGTCAGGCTCCATCTCGCGCATAAAGCCGAGGGCGAGGCGGATTTGTGCATCGGTGATCGGCGCGGCCAGGCGGGCTTTACGCAGCATACGGTGCCAGGTATGCAAATTCTCTTCGCTACCGTCGACAATGCAGACCTGCCAGATGAGCAGCACCTGCGCGGCGTTTTGCAGATGCGCCTCGTCAGGTCGCTCAAGGTAGCGGATAAACTCATTGCCCGGCGTTTTACCGAACTGGTCAATCATCGACTCTACCGGCATCGGGGTGATCCCCAGACGCTCGCTTAAACGTTTGATGGCGCGACGGGAATCTGAGGTCAGGACACGAAACCCAACCACAAACACCACGGCAAGCGTTGCCAGCATTATCCAGACCATGCGTTCTCCTTAGACTAGCCGCTCATCATAGCGGGAAACGCAGCGCGTCGACAGCGGGCTGCGCCATAATAGTGAACGGAAAAGAGGTGGAAAAACGTCATGAAAGCGGATCTCCGCACGCTTGATCTTAACCTGCTGAAAACGCTCGACGCCCTGCTGGATGAACGCAGCGTCACCCACGCGGCGGCGCGTCTTGCCCTGACTCAGCCCGCAGTAAGCGGCATGCTCAACCGCCTGCGCGATTACTTTGACGATCCGCTCTTCATCCGCGCCCCGCATGGGATGGTGCCAACCACGCGCGCCGAAGCGTTAGCCGCTCCGGTGAAGCGCATTCTCGCTGATATCGACGTGCTGCTGCAGCCCGTGGCTTTTGACCCGATCACCGCAACGCTCACCTTCACCCTCGCCGCGACCGACTACGCCCTGCGCGCGGTGGTGGTGCCGTTTATCGCCGCTCTTAAGGTGCAGGCGCCTGGCATTCGCGTGCGCGTGGTGCCCGTGGAATCGGGTCGCCTGGTCAGCCAGCTTGAACAGGGCAGCGTTGACGTGGCGCTGATCACCCCGCATACCACGCCAGATGAGCTTCACAGCCGGGCGCTTTATGATGAACGGTACGTTTGCATGATGCGCGCCGACCACCCGGATGCAGGAAAGACCATGACCTTAGACCGATTTTGCGCGCTGGAGCATGTGCTGGTCTCTTACGAAGGCGACGGTTTTCGTGGCGTTACCGATGGCGCGCTGGAGAAAATTGGCCGCATGCGGCACGTGGGGCTTTCAGTGAGCAACTTTTTGGTGCTGCCTGACGTGCTGACCCTCAGCGATATGATTTCCGTCGTGCCGTCACGCATAGCGGAAAACCAGACGGGAATGTTCGTCTGCGAGACGCCCGTTCCCGTGCCCGGCTTTACTAAAAGCATGGCCTGGCACGGCAGAACGCACCGCAATCCCGCGCAGGCGTGGCTGCGCGGGCTGTTGCTGGAGACCAGTCAACGAGCCTGAAGCCCCTTCAGCAGCGCCTCGTGGAAGCGTGCGGGGTCCTGCATCTGCGGCGCGTGGCCCATGTCGTTAAATTCCACCAGCGTCGCGTGCGGAATGCGTTTCGCCATCTCTTTACCCAGCACCGCATAGTTGCCAAGCGTCTTGCGGATCTCCGGCGGGGCGAGATCTTTCCCGATGGCGGTGTTGTCCTTCGTGCCGATCATCAATAATACCGGCATCTTCAGGTCGCTAAATTCGTAGATCACCGGCTGGGTGTAGATCATGTCGTAGAGCAGCGCCGAGTTCCAGGCCACGCGTTCTTTACCCGGCCCGTTGTTCAGCCCGGCAAGCATGGTCACCCAGCGCTCGTATTCCGGCTTCCACTCCCCGGCGTAGTAGGTGTTTTTCTCGTACTGGCGAATGCCGTCGGCGCTGACCTTCAGCTCGCGCTGGTACCACTGATCGACCGTAATATGCGGCACGCCGCGCGCTTTCCAGTCTTCCAGGCCTATCGGATTGACCATCACCAGCTGTTCCACCTGCTGCGGCCACATCAGCGCGTAGCGGGTCGCCAGCATGCCGCCGGTCGAGTGGCCAATGACCGTCACGCGATCGACGCCGAGCGATGTGAGCAGCGCGTGGGTGTTATCCGCCAGCTGCTGGAAGGTGTACTGATAACGTTCCGGCTTGGTGGATTTACAGAAGCCGATCTGGTCGGGGGCAATCACCCGATACCCGCTGGCTGAAAGCGCGCGGATCGTACCGCCCCATGTACCGGCGCAGAAGTTTTTGCCGTGCATCAGCACCACGGTGCGGCCGTTGGGGTTTTCCGGCTTAACGTCCAGGTAGGCCATATCCAGAGGCTGGTTTTGCGAGGTAAAGGTAAAGTGTTTTACCGGCCAGCCGTAGTCAAAACCTTCCAGCTTCTCGCCGTAGGTGGTGGCATCCGCAGCCATTGCGGGGGAGGCCAGCGCCATCAGCAGCGCCAGGCAGGACAATCGTCGGGTCAACATGCAGGTTCTCCGTTAGCAAAGGGGCTAAGGCTGCACGAAAGGCGGCAGCAAAAATAAACTGTAGAGCATGCATGGGAGCGGGTCTGTAAAGCGGGGTAAAGGTAGTATGAATATCGTTCTTATCACTGCTCCGAAACCATCCTGGGACGATACCATGCACTTCCGAGCGCTGTGGTTCAACCGTACCTGCTGGTGGCGCTGTCATCGTCCGCCTTCCGGTACGGTGCTGCGTAGTTGTAGTGCTTGTCTTACTGCGTACGCTCACCGTGGCATCCATCGGCGTGGTGGCTGTCCGGTAGTCGTAATCCCGCGTGGCGACGGTTCGGTGGCAACACTGTGCCAGTATCCGCACTTCCCAAACCGATTCTGCCGCCCCGTCAAACAGACCCGATGGTTCGCGGTACGGCAGACGCACATCAAACCGGTAGAATAAAATATTCAGTCCACAAAATTTAGATAAAGTTTTTTATTGCCAAACTCCCCGATCAATCTATCGCCATATATCTGCTTATCAATGCCTATATAAAACAACCTTTCATCTTTCGAAATGCAATTATCTATCTTACCTTTAAGGCATATCTGATAATCGCCTACCCAGTACTTAATTTCCTCACTATCATGAGGAGACTCAGTCTTGTTTTTTATAAAAAGTATATAATCGCATTTATTAACAAAAGGTTTCCACTGTTCCAAAATGAATGTTTTCTCTCGACCCCATAATTTAGCAAGGTTTGATTTCGTCAGAGGCGCATTATCTACCAATACAATTGTTGATTTACATTCACTACCCCAGCGCTCATCATAATTTATATCTTGATATATTCCAGATACTTTTGCTGGTTTTAAAAACAAATAAACCACGCATATTATAACGCCGATAGTTATCACTAAAAAAATATTTTTAAATTTCATTTCTCACCCTTCAACAACCATTGTAAAGTCAGCCTCGTTAATGAATGGCATATATCCATATTCCGTATAACGCTGAAGAATGAACCATGAACAAAACCATGGAGAGTCTTCAAACCATTTCCCATTAACATCAGCAACATCTAAACCAAAGTGATCCTGTATTTGGAATGAAATTTCAGCTTTAAATTTACCGTCACTAACGTCTATATAATTAAGATAAATTTGCGTGGAATAAGTATCATGGATAGCTATTCCTAAACCATTAAACCAATCGTAGTTATCGAATTTAGGAAGCTTAACACCATTCCTTATTTTTTCATTTAACACGTTTAAGTCATTAACCGAAAGACTCATATAACCATTGTCATCAAGCAATGATTTAATAAAACCCTTAATTTTATTAACACATTCCACTGTAGTTACATGTTCAGAAAATGCCTTATTCAAAAGATTATGCTTTAAAACCCCACCTTCGTTCGCTTTAAATTTTTTGAGCATGATATTTATAAGCCTTGAATATTCCCCCCAAGCAGTCCAGTACCCCATACTATCTATGCTCTTAAAATGCTCATCAATAGTCTTGTCAAAATTGAAAAAGTTAATTTTTAACTCTCGCCCCCAAATGTCAACTTTGTTCATTTTTCCCTGAGCAAGTATCTGCTCTTTCGTCATATCACCGTACCGCATGTCATCAGCAGTGAAGTCATTCATTTTTTTGATGGTTTTAAAGATCAAACGGCGTTCTGCTTTTTGTATCTGCGTGATAAATACTCGGGGTTCAAAATGCCAAATCTGACCACTGAGTTCCTTCTGTACCTCAGTAGGCAATTTATCAAAGAAGCATAACGACTTTATGTGTTCCTTGAGTTCATTGTAATCATCATCGGTCAATGGCTCGGGTAGATGTTCTGTTTTTGTTTTTACCCATGAAAAACGCGCATCGAATGTTGAAAAATCCCACTCGAATGGAAACTTGCAAATTGAGTATGTAAGCAGATCTTTTGCATCATCATTCTTTTTTTCTGCATATAATTTTTTTATAATTTTTGAATTACACTGGCTATCGCTGGATGCGTCGTCATCAATCAGAGACCATCCTGCCCAGTCAGGTAGTTCGGCCTCGCTGTAAGTCATTATATTATCGGTGCAGACATCGACCCACCCACTTCCACCAGGGATCGCAATCTTAACCCACTGACTGTAGTCCATGGTATTTTTCAGGGAATCATCCCCTGATGCTTCGCTGATATAATTGACGCCCACAGCAATACTGCCGAGGTGGTCAAAGGAACCATCGTTTTTTTTTCGCAGCGTTTTTGTATCTCCCCCACTGTTGATAATATATAAATCTTCCGTCGTGAGGTTCGTTGGAGCGCGCACAAAACCTTTAGGAATATCCCCATAAACAGGAGTACCCACTGGGAAATAATAGTACTCACTACCGTATACAGGCTTAAACCTTCCTGGGAGCGCAATATTTATCCCTCCATGAATTCGACCACACAGTACATCGAGCATTTTTTGCTCGCAACAAATCTGGAAGTGGAATGCATTTTTTCCATCCACGACACCCGACGTACCTAAAATTTGCTCACGTTTTATACGCTGTCCAATATTAGACAAAATTTCAAATCGAACCTGCTTCATGTGCATGGTCAACGAATAAAAAACAAACTCGACAGGATCATCGCCAATCAATATCTTATGTCGGATCAGTACACACCCATCGTCCGTTTTCCCATTATAAGCCAGTGGCTTTTTATCTTTGTTTTCGGACGGAGGCCTGGCATAAATAATAGTACCGTCAGCAATTGCCCGGATGGGGTTGGCCTGTGCACCGGAAATATCTGTATGAGGAATATGTATGCCCCCGTGCCATGCACCCACAGGATTTACGGGAAAATTACGTGCAGTATCGACAGGCATGCACTGAAAAACCCAGTCGCTGAAAATGCCATTCGGGGAATATGGTAATAAAATAGGAGGGGAAATATGCATCGTTCAATCCTTGATTATGAGAACAGAATTTTTTTAGTCGATGGTAAATCTGAGACTTCGCAAGCAACAGAAGGTAAATCAGTTTCAATTGTATTTTTCCCCGCTGCCATTGTCCGTTTAACCTTCCGTATATACGTCGCGGTCGTACCATACTCTACCTTCCCGGCCTCCAGCCGCAGGTAACTCCCGCCCCCGATGAGCGTGATACGTTTTTTTCCCGCAAACGAGATGTCACTCGCTGAACTCATCGTCAGCTTTTTCTCTGCAAACAGCCGCATACTGGCGTTTTGCGCCTGGACATCGACTGGCCCTTCGCCGGATTTCAGGCTCAGTTGACCGGTACGCGCAAAGAGCCCCAGCTTTTCCCCGGTAAGTAGCGTCAGGTTGCCCATTGTTCCGGCGCTGATATCGCCCCCGGCGTTAATGGCAACGTTTTTCATGGCTGTCATTTGCAGATGCTCACCGCTGGTCAGCGCCATCCCTGCCGGGGCCGAGAACAGCACGGCTTCATTCAGCGGTTTCAGCCGCTGCTCAAACATCGCTATCTGGCTGTCAACATCCGCCTTCAGCACCTGAGCCTGTTCCGCCGCAATTTCCAGCTGTTGCAGTTGCTGATTCAGCCTGTCGATTTCCTTCAGCGCAGCACTCATATCCAGTGCGTCACCCTGGGCTTTCGGCTGTGCATCCGCGCTGACAAACAGCCCCTTTCCGGCGCGAATAACGCCGTGCTCGTCGGTGCGCAACTCGGTGCCCTGACCGCGACGTTGCCCCTGACTGTCCACCAGATGCCCGCTGTTGAGCTGGGTTTTCCCGTACTCCGTGGCGAGTTTGATATGCTCCTCGCCGCGCTTATCCTCCATCCGCAGCTTGTTATTCGCCG
>ENA-OWLM01000014-OWLM01000014.1-metagenome-genome-assembly--contig:-NODE-14-length-64467-cov-4.101394_pt1 | contig 64467 bp, 57 predicted proteins | sample MGYA00245349_ERZ651102 | MGnify/ENA primary metagenome ERZ651102 (study PRJEB26857, sample SAMEA4031759) | metagenome | biome: human; feature: oral; material: saliva | place: Philippines | collected 2014 | study... | reverse complement strand
CCCGCCATATGGCGCTGCTGCGCGAGTCCTGGCTGGTTATCGATCGTCGCGAGGGGAAATGGGTCCATTACCGTCTCTCTCCCAACATGCCTGCGTGGGCGGCAACCGTTATCGACAACAGCTGGAACTGCCTGCGGGACGAGACGCGCATGAAGCTGAAAAACCGACTACCGGGCGCATGTTGATCGCAACACATTCACCAAAGCAGATATAATGGAGTAAACGATGTTTCTGGCAGGGGCTATTTTTCTGTTTACGCTGGTACTGGTCATCTGGCAGCCCAAAGGGCTCAGTATCGGCTGGAGCGCCACCATCGGTGCCGTGCTGGCGCTGGCCAGCGGCGTGATTCACATTAACGATATTCCGGTCGTGTGGAATATCGTCTGGAACGCCACGGCAACGTTTATCGCCGTCATCATCATCAGCCTGCTGCTGGATGAGTCCGGCTTTTTCGAGTGGGCGGCGCTGCACGTTGCCCGCTGGGGGAACGGTCGCGGGCGATTGCTGTTTACGTATATCGTGCTGCTGGGCGCAGCCGTGGCGGCGCTGTTTGCCAATGACGGTGCAGCGCTGATCCTGACCCCTATCGTGATCGCCATGCTGCTGGCGCTGGGGTTCAGCAAGCAGGCCACACTGGCGTTTGTAATGGCGGCAGGATTTATCGCCGATACCGCCAGCCTGCCGCTGATTGTGTCGAACCTGGTCAACATCGTGTCGGCTGACTTCTTTACGCTGGGGTTCAGCGAATACGCCTCGGTGATGATCCCGGTGGATATCGCCGCGATTGCCGCAACGCTGGTGATGCTGCATCTTTTCTTCCGCAAGGAAATTCCCCCGGAATATGACCTGGCAAAACTCCGCGAGCCCGCGCGCGCCATTCACGACCTCCCGACGTTCAGAACGGGCTGGATCGTTCTGCTGCTGCTTCTCGTCGGTTTCTTCGTACTTGAGCCTCTCGGCATTCCGGTCAGCGCCATTGCGACCGTCGGCGCGCTAATTTTGTTTGCCGTTGCAAAACGCGGACATGCGATAAATACCGGAAAAGTGCTGCGCGGCGCGCCGTGGCAGATCGTTATCTTCTCGCTGGGGATGTATCTGGTGGTGTATGGCCTGCGCAATGCCGGGCTGACGGACTCTCTCACAGGCGTACTGGATAGCCTGGCCGGACACGGCCTGTGGGCCACCACGCTGGGAACCGGGTTCATCACCGCGTTCCTGTCATCCATAATGAATAATATGCCCACGGTGCTGATTGGCGCGCTCTCCATTGATGGCAGCACGGCAACAGGATTGATCAAGGAAGCGATGATTTATGCCAACGTGATTGGCTGCGATCTGGGGCCGAAAATCACGCCTATCGGTAGCCTCGCCACCCTGCTCTGGCTCCACGTGCTGGCGCAGAAAAACATGACGATCACCTGGGGCTACTATTTCCGGACGGGCATCGTAATGACGCTGCCCGTCCTGTTTGTGACGCTCGCCGCGCTGGCGCTACGTCTCTCCTTTACACTGTAATGAGCCACTGATATGAGCCACATCACCATTTATCACAACCCCGCCTGCGGCACCTCGCGCAACACGCTGGAGATGATCCGCAACAGCGGCACGGAGCCAGAGATTATCCTCTATCTGGAAACCCCGCCGTCGCGAGATGAGCTAACCACCCTGATTGCCGATATGGGCATTTCAGTGCGGGACCTGCTGCGTAAAAACGTGGAGCCCTATGAACAGCTCGGCCTCGCCGAAGATACGTTCACCGACGACCAGCTTATCGATTTTATGCTGCAACAACCGAGCCTGATTAACCGTCCGATCGTGGTAACCCCGCTGGGCACCCGCCTGTGCCGCCCGTCAGAAGTTGTCCTCGACATCCTGCCTGATGCGCAGAAAGGGGCGTTTACGAAAGAGGATGGCGTAGCCGTCGTGGACGCCTGCGGGAAAAAAATCGACTACAAGTAGGTGTCACTGGGGCGAGCGGTGCCTAGCAGCCGCCCTCGCCCGCAATCCTGCCCACCATCTTGCGGATCTCGTCCCGGCTTAACGGCTTGCGGTCGGTGACAAAATGCAGCGTCATCCCTTCAATAAACGCGTCCAGCGCGCGGGTGGTGACCGGGTCGAACCACTGCTCCAGCGTGTCCTGGCTCATCTTCATCCAGTCCTGCATTACCGTTTTAAGCGCCGCGCTGCGGTGCATAAAAGCGTAGAGTTGATACATCAGCGCCATGTTGTGCGGCGTGGTCACCTGCGAGCTGTGGATCAGCGTAGTGATGGATTCGCACGCCATTTCCGGCCCGGTGACGCCCGCGAAGAAATCCCGGTACTGCTGTGACATCTGCCGGGTAAACCACGTGAAGGCCTCCTCCAGCAGCGATTCCATACCGTCAAAATAGTAGGTCATTGACCCCAGCGGTACGCCCGCGCAAGAGGCGATTTTACGGTGCGTGACGGCGTGAATACCGTGCTCAGCGATGGTGTCCAGCGTCGCCTGGAGTATTTTTTCCCGGCGGTGCGGATCGTTGGGTGGTCTGCTCATAAATTCCTCATCCGGTTTATGTACAAATGTACACAAACTTGCTAGTGTTGTCGCTATTGTTGTACTTCTGGTGCTACCCCAATGACGTTGACCTCACCCCGTAAGGCCCTGCAACTACGCATGTGGGCGCTGTTTATGTTCTTCTTTATTCCCGGGCTGCTGATGGCCTCCTGGGCCACGCGCACCCCGGCTATTCGCGATATTTTGTCCGTCTCTACCGCCGAGATGGGCATCGTGCTGTTCGGCCTCTCGATAGGCTCCATGAGCGGCATTCTCTGCTCCGCGTGGCTGGTTAAACGCTTTGGCACGCGGGCGGTGATCCGCACCACCATGTGCTGCGCGGTGTTCGGGATGATGGTGCTGAGCGTGGCGCTGTGGTTTGCCTCGCCGGTCCTGTTTGCCCTGGGGCTGACGGTCTTTGGCGGCAGCTTCGGCGCGGCGGAAGTGGCGATTAACGTTGAAGGCGCATCTGTCGAGCGTGAGATGAACAAAACCGTGCTGCCGATGATGCATGGTTTTTACAGCCTCGGCACGCTGGCGGGTGCGGGCGTGGGGATGGCGCTGACGGCGTTTGGCATGGCGGCCAATCTGCATATTTTACTGGCGGCGCTGGTGTGCATTATTCCGATCCTGACGGGCATCCAGGCGATCCCGGATGGCACCGGTAAGAACTCCGCTGGCGAACAGCAGTCGAGCGAAAAAGGTCTACCGTTTTATCGTGATATCCAGCTGATGCTCATTGGCGTGGTAGTGCTGGCAATGGCGTTCGCGGAAGGTTCCGCTAACGACTGGCTGCCGCTGCTGATGGTGGACGGTCACGGCTTCAGCCCAACCTCCGGCTCGCTGATTTACGCCGGGTTTACGCTGGGGATGACCGTCGGGCGCTTCACCGGCGGCTGGTTTATCGACCGCTACAGCCGCGTGGCGGTGGTGCGCGCCAGCGCCCTGCTCGGCGGATTGGGCATCGCGATGATCATCTTTGTGGACGTGGACTGGATTGCGGGCGTTTCCGTGATCCTGTGGGGACTGGGGGCATCACTTGGCTTCCCGCTGACCATTTCCGCCGCCAGCGACACTGGCCCGGATGCGCCAACGCGCGTCAGCGTGGTGGCAACTACCGGTTACCTCGCCTTCCTGGTGGGACCACCGCTGCTCGGTTTCCTCGGCGAGCACTACGGCCTGCGCAGCGCCATGCTGGTGGTATTAGGGTTAGTCATTATCGCGGCGCTGGTGGCGCGTGCGGTGGCAAAGCCGGAAGCAGAACAAACGACACTGGAGAAGGGATATGAGCGTTAAACTGATTGCAGTCGACATGGATGGCACCTTCCTGAGCGATGCGAAGACGTACAACCGCACGCGTTTTCTGGCGCAGTACGCGCGCATGAAGGCGCAAGGTATTCGCTTCGTGGTCGCCAGCGGCAACCAATATTACCAGCTGATCTCCTTTTTCCCGGAGATCGCGCATGAGATTGCGTTCGTCGCTGAGAACGGCGGCTGGGTCGTGAGCGAAGGTGAAGATGTCTTTAACGGCGAACTGTCGAAAGCCCATTTCGAGACCGTCGCGAACGTGTTAAATGACGTTCCGGGCATTGAGATTATCGCCTGCGGCAAAGGCAGCGCCTACACCCTCAAAGCCTATGACGATGCCTTCATCGATATGGCCTCAAAATATTATCACCGCCTCGAAAGGGTCAGTGATTTCGACAACCTTAACGATATTTTCTTCAAGTTTGGGCTTAACGTTTCCGATGATGAAATTCCGCGTATTCAGGCGCTGCTGCATGAAAGACTGGGCGATATTATGGTGCCCGTCACCACCGGCCACGGCAGTATCGACCTGATTATCCCCGGCGTGCACAAAGCTAACGGCTTGCGCATTTTGCAGGCGCGATGGGGCATAGAGAACAGCGACGTGGTGGCCTTTGGCGACAGCGGAAACGACGTAGAAATGTTGCGCCAGTCAGGGTTTAGCTTTGCGATGGCCAATGCCAAACCGCATATTAAGGCAGTCGCCCGGTTTGAAGCGCAGCATAATAACGATGAAGGCGTTTTAAACGTGATTGAGAAGGTGTTGAACGGGGAAGCACCGTTTAATTGATACCGTGCGGTCTGGTGCTCTCTCCCCTCACCCTGACCCTCTCCCCAAAGGGGAGAGGGAAAAGAGATCAAGGTTGCAGGGCGCTGCCGATGCGTTTGTCTTTCAGGAACACCACCATTAATCCCACCCACAGCACGCCGTTGGCAAGGTTGAACAGGCTGAACAGCCCGTTGCCGCCAAACGCGTAAGCGTGCTTGCTCACCTCAATTCCGACGGTAAAAATCAACATCTGCAGCATGCCCATCGCGGCGGACACCGTGCCTTTACTCATTTCGCTGGCAAACAGCGTCAGGCGCACCAGTCCGGCGTTCGCCACGCCAATACCAAAGGCATAGACGCTCAGCCCCGCGGTCATCCACAGGTAGGCGTGGGAAGAGGCCACCGTAGCGACCGCGGCCATGACCAACCCTGCCGCAATCGGCCAGCCGCCCATAATAATCAGCGAGCGAACGGTGCGGCGCGACGTCAGACGTGCCAGCACGAGGTTACCGGCGATCAGCGCACCAAAGATCGGCACCTGCAGCAAACCGTACTCGTAACTGCTGAGCTTCTCGCCGCTGATGATAATGACCGGCGACTGCGCAATCCACGCCAGCAGCGGCAGGCTGACAAAGCCCGTCGCCAGCGCACCCGCGACAAAGCGGCCATTTTTCAACACCTCTTTGTAGTCCCGTCCCAGCTCTTTCAGGGAGAGTTTTTCACCCAGACGCGTAGCCGTTTCCGGCATCGCGCGGTGCAGACCAAAGAAGGAGATGGCAGCAAGGGCGGCGAAGAGCACAAACATCCCCTCCCACGGCGCAACGTGCACCCAGGCAGCGCCAACCAGCGGTCCCAGCAGCGGCGCAATCAGCGCCACGTTCGCCATCAGCGCGGTGATTTTGATACACACCGCCTCTTCAAACGACTCCTGAATAGCGGCATACCCCACGGCACCGATGAAGCACAGGCTCACCCCCTGCAGGAAACGCAGCAGGGTAAATTGTTCAATGTTTTGCGCCAGCAGCGTGGCAAGACAGGTGACGATAAACCACACCACGCCGGTCAGCATCACCGGACGACGACCAATACGGTCCGACAGCGGCCCTAACAGCCACTGTAAAAACATGCCGCCCGCCAGATAGGCGGTCATGGAGGTCGGCACCCACTCGATACCCGCGTTGTACTGTTCTACCACGGCCAGCATACCGGGCTGGATCATATCGTTGCCGATATAGGTAGAGAATTCGTAGAGCACCAGACACAGAGGGAAAAGTAACGCCTGACGTCCCAGACGATTACCGGAAGAAGAACGGTTTAACATGCAATCTCTTTATGATGAAAAAATCGCGATGAGTGTAATGAAATGCCGCAGCCCGAGATAGTGATTTATCGAGGGTAAACAGAAATAAAGCACATATCGTCTTCGTTTAAGGTTTCCTTAAGTTGACAGTTTTATGATAGCCCGATTACTCGTCAACGACCCCAAATTATGGCACTCACTTCCAGCCGTTCAGAATTGTCTAACTTACAGACAAATAAGACAAAACGACTTTACCGCTTGCCGGGCCGCTTTTATGGTTATCAGCTTTTCGTGCTGATTGTCCTCGCCGTTCTGTTTACCTGGCTTTCACGCGACGAAACGCTCGACAGGTGGATCACCGGTTTCTGGTATGACGCAGCGACGCGCCATTTTCCGTTGCAGCAAAACCCGATGCTGGACCTGCTCAACCATCGGCTGGCGAAGTACGTTTCTATCGCCCTGGCTGCGGTTGCGCTGATTTACGGTGTCGTCAAGCGCAATGCCCGACTCCTCACGGCCGCGCTTCTGATGGGGCTGGGTGCACTGGTTGTCGGCGTGCTGAAAAGCATTAGCCACCATAGCTGTCCGTGGGATCTGGTGGAGTATGGCGGGAAGGCGGTTTCTTACCCCCTGTTTAGCGCGGTACCGGCAGACAGCGGACCGGGGCGTTGCTTCCCGGGCGGCCACTCGTCAAGCGGCTTTATGGTGATGGGGCTGTTTTTTGCCTTCTGGCGCGAACGTCCACGTCTGGCCTGGAGTTTCGTCGTGCTGGGCGCGGTATTGGGCCTGGTGATGGGCTACGGTCAGGTCATGCGCGGGGCGCATTTTTTCTCTCACAACCTGTGGGCTGGGTGGTGGGTCTGGTTTTCCCAGGTGGTGGTCTATGGCCTTGTTTCCGCCTGGTTTGCGAAAGAGTGACGACATTATGTTAGAGAATCTGAACTACGGACTGTTTTATTTCATCAACGCCACGCCAGCCTCGCCGGAATGGATGATTGATTTCGCCACCTTTGTTGCCAGAGATTTGATCTCGATTGTGCCTGTACTGGCCGTTGTTCTCTGGCTGTGGGGTCCGCGTAAAGAGGTCACTGCGCAGCGCCAGCTGGTGATCAAAGTGGCGATGGCCATCGGCGTCAGCGTCGTGACCAGCTATCTGCTGGGACATGCCTTCCCCCACGATCGTCCGTTCGTCGATCGCGTTGGCTATAATTTCCTGCACCACGCGCCTGACGACTCCTTCCCAAGCGATCATGGCACCGTGATTTTCACCTTCGCCCTGGCGTTTCTGTTCTGGCATCGCCTGTGGTCTGGCGCAGTGCTGATGGGTATCGCGCTGGCCATCGCCTGGTCCCGCGTTTATCTGGGCGTTCACTGGCCGCTGGATATGGTGGGCGGGTTCCTGGTGGGGCTGATTGGCTGCGTGAGCGCGGCGATCCTGTGGAGCCTCTTTGGCCCGGCGCTTTACCGCGGGCTCTCTCAGCTGTATCGCGTGCTGTTTGCCCTTCCGATCCGCAAAGGCTGGATACGTGACTAATCCCGTTCCGACAGGTTACACTTGAACCCCCGCCCTGCGGGGGTTCACTTTTTCATCCTGAGGATCTATGGAAACACGACGCGATGACCGCATTGCTCAGCTGCTCCAGGCGCTGAAGCGCAGTGATAAACTGCACCTCAAGGAAGCCGCCACGCTGCTCGGCGTCTCTGAGATGACCATTCGTCGGGATCTTAACAGCGACAGCGCCCCCGTTGTGCTGCTGGGCGGATACATCGTCCTCGAGCCGCGTAGCGCCAGCCACTACCTGATCAGCGATCAAAAAACGCGTCTGGTGGAAGAGAAGCGCAAAGCGGCACGGCTCGCGGCCTCCCTGGTGCAGCCGCATCAGACCCTGTTTTTTGACTGCGGGACCACCACGCCGTGGATCATCGAAGCCATCGACAGCAGCCTCCCGTTTACCGCCGTCTGTTACTCATTGAACACCTTTCTGGCGCTGCAGGAGAAACCCGAATGCCGGGTGATCCTCTGCGGCGGTGAGTTCCACGCCAGCAACGCCATCTTTAAGCCGCTGAACCTGCAGGACACGCTGAGTAACTTATGCCCGGATATCGCGTTTTATTCCGCGGCAGGGGTGAACGTGCGTCAGGGCGCGACCTGCTTTAACCTGGAAGAATTACCCGTGAAACACTGGGCGTTAAATGCCTCGCAGCATCATGTGCTGGTGGTGGACCACAGCAAGTTTGGCAAGGTGCGCCCGGCAAGAATGGGCGAGCTGGCGCAGTTCGATGCCATTGTCAGCGATTGCCGCCCGGACGACGAGATCGTGGCCCATGCGAAGGCGCAGCAGGTGAAGTTGATGTATTGAGGTTATGCCGGGTGGCGGCTTCGCCTTACCCGGCCTACAGCGGCTCGAACGTAGGCCGGGTAAGCGCAGCGCCACCCGGCAAAAAACTTAGTTGAACCAGCTGCCAAACCACCCGTGGAATTTCATCAGTACAAAATCCCACATCCGGCTGAAGAATCCGCCCTCTTCTACCGCTTCCATCACAATCAGCGGACGCTGTTCAATCGACTTGCCGTTAAGCTGGAAATCAATCGTCCCGACGACCTGGCCTTTTTTCAGCGGAGCCGTAAGCTGCGGGTCGGTCAGGGTGAAGCTGGCTTTCAGGTTTTTCAGCTGACCGCGCGGAATGGTTACTGAACCGGCCTCACCCGCGCCCAGATTCACCTCGCTTTTATCGCCAAACCAGACGCGCTGGCTGACGAACGTGGCATCCGGTTTAATCGGCGTCACGGTTTCAAAGAAGCGGAAGCCCCAGGTCAACAGTTTTTCCGATTCGTTAAAACGGATACGGTCGGTTTTGGTGCCCAGCACTACCGACACCAGGCGCATATCGCCCTGGGTGGCGGAAGCAACCAGATTGTATCCCGCGCCCGCCGTGGTGCCGGTCTTCATTCCGTCCACGTTGACGTTACTGCTCCACAGCAAGCGGTTGCGGTTCGGCTGGCGAATTTTATTGAAGGTAAACTCTTTCTCTTTATGGATGGCATATTCATCCGGCACGTCGTGGATCAGCGCTTTCCCCAGCAGCGCCATGTCGCGCGCGGTACTGAACTGCCCCGGCGCATCGAGACCGTGAACCGTTTTAAACGTGGTGTTGGTCAGGCCCAGCTTTTGCGCATAGCCATTCATCAAACCAATGAACGAATCCTGGCTGCCCGCAACGTAATCGGCCAGCGCGATACACGCATCATTTCCCGACTGAATGATCACACCTTTATTCAGATCGGAAACGGAGACCTGATCCCCGGGCTTCAGGAACATCACCGACGAGCCCCGCAGCGCCGGGTTTCCGGTCGCCCAGGCGTCCTTCCCGATGGTGACCATATCGTCAAGCTTGATCTTGCCCGCTTTTAACGCCTGGCCTACCACATAGCTGGTCATGATTTTGGTCAGGCTTGCCGGGTCGAGTTTCTCATCGGCATTCCCTTCCGCCAGCACTTTTCCGCTGGCGTAGTCCATCAGGATCCAGGCGCGGGCATCCACCGGTGGCGCTTCGGGCGCCGCCTGTTCCGCCGCGTAGAGCGTTGGAGCAAAAAGGAAGAGGAGCGCAGAGCCTGCCGCCAGGCTGCGCAGAGAAGTCATTTTTCGCGTCATAAATGCCACCCGAGTGTCCATTCAAAAAATTACGTCACATCACCGTGTCGCAAGAAGCGATGAGTAATAGCGCACTAAAACGGTTAAAGAAACCCAACCAGGGTAAAGTTATTAAAGTTTATGCAATAACATTCATTTACGCTTTGATTCAGGCGTTTTTTTTGTCTTCTGTTGCGTAATTGTTAGGTTTATCTCACCATGGCAAAAAGCTGACTCGGATTCACATCTCATCGGGAGTAAATATGATTACGCTGTGGGGCAGGAACAACTCAACCAACGTGAAGAAAGTGCTCTGGACGCTGGAGGAACTGGATTTACCGTTTAATCAAATCATGGCCGGCTTGTCGTTCGGCGTGAACAAAGAGGCCGACTACCTGGCGATGAACCCGAACGGGCTGGTGCCGCTGCTGCGCGACGATGAGACCGATGCCACGCTGTGGGAGTCCAACACCATCGTCCGTTACCTTGCCGCGCAGTACGGTCAGGGCCGTCTGTGGGTAGAGAGCCCGGCCAAGCGTGCTCAGGGTGAAAAGTGGATGGACTGGGCAAACCAGACGCTCTCCCCCACTCACCGCGTGATCCTGATGGGACTCATCCGCACGCCGGAAGCCGAACGTGACTACCCCGCCATTCATGCCGCCCAGGACACCTGTGAAACCCTGTTTGCGATGATGGACGACGAGCTGGCGAAGCACAAATGGTTCTCAGGCGACGCGTTCGGCGTGGGCGATATTGCGGTTGCGCCATTCGTCTGGAACCTGACCAATATGGGTCTGAAATGGACGCCGCGCCCTCACCTCGACCGCTGGCTTCAGCAGCTCAGCGAGCGCCCGGCGTACCGTAACGCGGTGATGATCCCGGTTACCTGATTACGTGCCGGACGGGCTGACTTTCAACAGCTGCCCGTCCGTCTCGTCGGTCAGGACATACAAATAGCCGTCCGGCCCAACCCGCACATCGCGAATACGCCGATCTTTATCCCCCAGAATGCGCCCGTCTTCCGTCACCTTATTGCCGTCGACGCTCAGCACGATGACGTCTTTCTCCTTCAGCGCGCCGATAAACAGTTTGTTTTTCCACTGCGGGAAGACGTCGCTGTTATAGAACGCCATGCCGCTCACCGCAGGGGAAACCTTCCAGACAAACAGCGGTTTTTCCGTTCCCTCCGCGTGCTCGCCTTTGGCTTCCGGAATTTTCAGGCCGCTGTAGTTGATGCCGTGAGTCGCCAGCGGCCAGCCGTAATTCTTCCCTTTTTCCGGGATGTTAATTTCATCCCCGCCGCGCGGGCCGTGCTCGTTAAGCCATAGCGTGTCGCTCCACGGGTTCATCGCCATCCCCTGCGGGTTACGAATGCCGTAGGACCAGATTTCAGGCCGCGCGCCGGCGGTGTTCACAAACGGGTTATCCGGCGGCACCTTCCCGTCCTCCGTCAGGCGCACCACTTTGCCCTGAAGCTTGTCCAGATCCTGCGCCGTCGGGCGCTGGTTATTCTCACCAAGGGCAATAAACAGATAGCCTTTACCGTCGAACACCAGCCGACCGCCAAAATGGTTCCCGGTGGAGAGTTTCGGCATCTGGCGGAACACCACCTGGAAGGCTTCAATGCGCGACAGATCGTCGCTCAGCCGACCGTAGCCCACCGCCGTTCCCGCTTTCCCGTCACTCCCCACTTCGGCATAGCTCAGCCAGATGCGTCGCGATTGTTCAAAATCAGGTGCCAGCACCACGTCCAGCAAACCGCCCTGGCCGTTTGCCCACACCTTGGGCACGCCGACAATCGGGTCAGATAACCCTTTCCCAGCCTGCCAGCGTTTCAGCTGGCCGCCTCTGAGCGTGATGAGCACACCTTTATTGTCCGGCAAAAAGGCCAGTGACCAGGGGTGATCGAGTCGGTTTTGCAACACCTCGACCTTTACCGCGTCAGGGGCAGCGAGAAGAGAAAAAGGGAAAAATAACGCAGGCAGTAAAATCAGCGAGGATCGATGCATAACGCGCTCCTTTATCGGCATATGGCATAAAGATTAGCCACAACGTTCGGGCGCGTTACCACTTTTACAAAAGCTTAATCAGAAGGGGGAGTCGCCTCCCCCGGGCTCAGTGCTGGGCAAGCTTCGCGTGCTCGTTCAGACACATGATGCAAAGAGAGAGCGTTGTCAGGCAGTTTTCAAGCTTCTCCGCGTTAACAGCGATAAAATTCGGGCAGTCGTGGCGTCCGTTCATCAAACATACCCCTGCAATGGAGAGCACCTCAGCGGCGCGGCGCAGCGCCATCAGCTCGCTTTCGTCGTATTCCGCTTTCAGGGTCGGTGCTTTTTCACGCATGAAATTGCAAAATTCAAACAGATTATCACGCAGATGTTCGCTTTCGCTGACTGACATATAGCCTTTTGCCTTCCTGAGCTGCAGATACGCGGCCAGGTCGATTCGGGCGTTGATCAGCTTGTTAAGCAGATCGCGTTTCAGTCTGTCAACGGACATGCTAATTCCTCCTCTGTCAGTCATGTTGCACATTCAGAATAAGGTCATTTTTTGTACAATTTAATGCCTGAGATCAATAATTCTTAACTGATTAACATTCTTTACAATGTTACAACCTCTCCTCACCGCATCCGCCATGCAAAGAGTGTATAAATCCCCCGCGATACGCTGTAAAATCCCGCCCTGATAACTCCATAATTGATGAATTTTTAACCTATGAGCAATGTTACGCACCAGCCGAAAATCGGCTTCGTCTCCCTCGGCTGCCCGAAAAACCTGGTGGATTCCGAACGCATCCTGACCGAACTTCGTACCGAAGGCTATGACGTGGTGCCAAGCTACGACAATGCCGACATGGTGATCGTCAACACCTGCGGCTTTATCGACAGTGCGGTTCAGGAGTCTCTGGAAGCCATCGGTGAAGCCCTGACCGAAAACGGCAAAGTGATTGTCACCGGCTGCCTGGGCGCGAAAGTGGATCAGATCCGCGAAGTGCATCCGAAGGTGCTGGAGATCACCGGCCCGCACAGCTACGAGCAGGTGCTGGAACATGTTCATCACTACGTGCCAAAACCCAAGCACAACCCGTTCCTGAGCCTGGTGCCGGAACAGGGCGTGAAGCTGACGCCGCGCCACTACGCGTACCTGAAAATTTCCGAAGGCTGCAACCATCGCTGCACCTTCTGCATCATCCCGTCCATGCGTGGCGATCTGGTGAGCCGTCCAATCGGTGAAGTGCTGGCGGAAGCCAAACGTCTGGCCGACGCGGGCGTGAAGGAGTTGCTGGTCATCTCCCAGGACACCTCGGCCTACGGCGTGGACGTGAAGCACCGCTCCGGTTTCCACAACGGCGAGCCGGTGAAAACCAGCATGGTCGGCCTGTGCGAGCAGCTTGCGAAGCTCGGTATCTGGACGCGTCTGCACTACGTCTATCCGTACCCGCACGTTGACGATGTGATCCCGCTGATGGCGGAAGGCAAAATTCTGCCGTACCTGGATATCCCGCTGCAGCACGCCAGCCCGCGTATTCTGAAGCTGATGAAGCGTCCTGGCTCCGTTGACCGCCAGCTGGCGCGCATCAAGCAGTGGCGTGAAATCTGTCCGGATCTGACCCTGCGCTCCACCTTCATCGTCGGCTTCCCGGGCGAAACCGAAGAAGATTTCCAGATGCTGCTCGACTTCCTGAAAGAAGCCCGTCTGGACCGCGTAGGCTGCTTCAAGTACAGCCCGGTAGAGGGCGCAACCGCCAACGAACTGGCGGACCAGGTACCAGAAGAGGTGAAAGAAGAGCGCTGGAACCGCTTCATGCAGCTGCAGCAGCAGATCTCTGCTGAGCGTCTGCAGGAAAAAGTGGGTCGCGAGATCATGGTGATCGTTGACGAAGTGGACGAAGAAGGCGCGATTGGCCGCAGCATGGCGGACGCCCCTGAAATCGACGGCGCGGTGTACCTGAACGGCGAAACCAACGTTAAGCCGGGAGACATTATTCGCGTGAAGGTTGAAAACGCGGACGAGTACGACCTGTGGGGTAGCCGGGTTTAAACACCCAGCTTCCCTTTTGTAGGCCGGGTAAGGCGTAGCCGCCACCCGGCACATTCCACTGCCCTACCCTTTAATCCTCGGATCCAGCGCATCGCGCAGCCCGTCACCCAGCAGGTTAAACGCCAGCACGGTCAGGAAAATCGCCAGACTTGGGAAGATCGCCACGTGCGGCGCAATCACCATATCCGCCCTCGCCTCGTTCAGCATCGCGCCCCACTCCGGCGTGGGAGGCTGCGCCCCTAACCCCAGAAACGACAGGCTGGCCGCCGAGATAATCGACACGCCGATACGCATGGTGAAATAGACCACGATGGACGACACCGTCCCCGGCAGAATATGGCTGAACAGGATCGTGGCGTCGCTGGCCCCCATACTGCGGGCGGATTCGATAAAAGTCTGCTGTTTCAGCACCAGCGTGTTACCGCGCACCAGACGGGCGAAGGCAGGTATCGAAAAGACCGCGACCGCAATGATGACGTTCGCCATGCCGCTGCCCATGATCGCCACCACCGCAATCGCCAGCAGGATGCCGGGGAAGGCAAACAGCACGTCGCAGATGCGCATGATGATGCGGTCCCACCAGCCTTCATAATATCCAGCCACCAGACCCAGCACCGTGCCGATTGCCGCGCCGATTAATACCGCAAAGACCCCGGCGGCCAGGGAGATCTGCGCCCCCACCAGCACGCGGCTGAAGATATCGCGCCCGAGCGAATCCACGCCGAACCAGTGCATCATCGACGGCCCGTCGTTCAGACGGTCATAGTCAAAATAGTTTTCCGCATCAAAGGGCGCGACCCACGGCGCAACGATCGCCACCACAATCAGCAGCAAAACAAACAGCCCCGCCGTCATCGCGACAGGCTGACGGCGAAAACGCCGCCAGAATTCAGACCACGGAGTGCGGATGTGCTCCGGCTTTAGCCCCGGCATAGCGTTTAATACGGCCTGACGACGCCAGTTCAACAATCGCATCTTACTTGTACCTGATGGCCGGGTTAATGGCGGCGTAAAGCACGTCCACCACTAAGTTGATAAGAATAAACTCCAGCGAGAACAGCAGGACTTCCGCCTGAATAACCGGATAATCGCGCATGTCGACGGAATCGACCAGCAGACGTCCCAGCCCCGGCCAGTTGAAGACCTTCTCCACCACAATTGAGCCGCCCAGCAGGAAGCCAAACTGCAGCCCCATCATCGTGACTACCGGGATCATCGCGTTGCGGAAACCGTGCTTGAGGATGACCCACTTCTCGCTGACCCCTTTCGCCCGCGCGGTGCGGATGTAGTCTTCGCTCAGCACGTCGACAAACGAGGCGCGGGTAAAGCGCGCCATCACAGCCGCCACGGCTGCGCCAAGGGTCATTGATGGGAGAACGTAGTGCTTCCAGGTATCCGCGCCCACGGTCGGCAGCCAGCCCAGCTCCACGGAGAAGATCTGCATCAGCAGCATCCCGAGGGCGAATGCCGGGAAGGAGATACCGGTCACCGCCAGCGCCATACCCAGTTTATCCGGCCAGCGGTTGCGCCAGACGGCGGCGACAATCCCCGCACCGAGACCAAACACCACCGCCCAGCCCATGCTGGCAAGGGTTAACCAAAAGGTCGGCATAAAGCGGCTGGCAATTTCTTCCGACACCGGGCGACGCGACACCATCGAGGTGCCAAAATCGCCCTGCAGCACGTTGCCTATATAGTGCAGGAACTGCATATACAACGGCCTGTCGAGACCCAGCTGCTTGCGCACCAGTTCAATAACGGTCGCATCCGCCTCGGGCCCGGCAATAAGCCGCGCCGGATCCCCCGGCAGCATATGGACAAACAGAAACACCAGCACCGCCACAATCAACAGCGTCGGGATAAGCCCCAGCAGGCGTTTACAAACATAATTCAGCATGAGTGTTATTTTAAATCCGCGTCGTCAAAGCTAAAGCCCGTATCCGGCATGATATAGAACCCGGTCATCGCTTTGTTATGGGCGGAGACCAGTTTTTCCACCACCAGCGGCACCCACGGTGACTCTTTCCAGATAATATCCTGCGCGTCTTTATACAGCCGCGCTTTCTCTTCCGGTTTAGTGGTTTTCAGGGCATCGGCCAGGTCTTTGTCCACCTGCGGGTTGCTGTAGAACGCGGTGTTGAACAGGGTTGGCGGCCAGTTCTGCGAGGCAAACAGCGGGGAAAGCGCCCAGTCGGCTTCACCGGTCGAGGCGCTCCAGCCGGTGTAGAACATCCGCACGCCGCTCTCTTTCTGCCCTTTGCCCTCCACTTCTGCCGCACGCTGTCCGGCATCCATCGCGGTCACCTGCGCCTTGATGCCGACCTGCGCCAGCTGCTGCTGGGTAAACTGCAGCACCTTTTGAGCGGTACTGTGGTTATGCGAGGACCACAGCGTAGTGCTGAAGCCGTTCGGGAAGCCCGCCTCTTTCAGCAGCTCGCGCGCTTTGGCCGGATCGTAAGGCCACGGCTGGTAACTTTGCGCATAGGCGATAGCCGGCGGCAGCACGCCGGTCGCCGGCGTGGCATAGCCCGCAAAGGCCACTTTCACCAGCGCCTGACGGTTAATGGCATAGTTGATGGCTTCACGCACCTTCGGGTTATCGAACGGTTTTTGCGTGACGTTCATGCTGATGTAGCGCTGCATGATCGACGGGCTGGCAACCAGCTCCAGCTTGCTGTTTTTAGCCAGCAGCGCCGCCTGTTCATACGGGATCGGGAAGGCAAACTGCGCTTCACCGGTTTGCAGCATCGCCGCGCGGGTGTTGTTATCCACCACCGGGCGCCAGGTAATGGTGTCGAGCTTCGGCAAGCCCTGCTGCCAGTATCCGGCGAATTTCTTCACCTTCACAAAATCGGTCTGATTCCAGGTAAGCAGTTCGTACGGGCCGGTGCCGACCGGGTGGAAGCCGATCTCTTTGCCGTATTTCTTCAGCGCCGCTGGCGAAATCATTGCCGTTGCCGGATGCGCAAGGATATTGATAAACGCGGAGAACGGCTCTTTGAGGGTGATCTTCACGGTTGCCGGGTCGACCGCCTCGGTACTGGCGATATTTTTATACAGGTTGTAGCGCTTGAGGCTATTTTCCGGATTGCTGGCGCGGTCGAGATTGACCTTCACCGCGTCAGCATTGAAATCCGTGCCGTCCTGGAACTTCACGCCGGAACGCAGCTTGATGGTATAGACCAGCCCGTCGTCCGATACGGTATAGCTCTCCGCCAGCACGTTTTTGAGCTTCATCTCTTTATCCAGGCCAAACAGCCCCTGGTAGAACGATTTCGCCACCGCCTGCGACAGCGTGTCGTTAGCATCATACGGATCGAGCGTCGTAAAATTAGAGCCGACCGCCACGACCACGTCTTTGGCAGCGAACGCGGGGGCGGCGGCCAGCGCCGCCGTCACGCTCGCGGCTAACAGCCATGTCCGAGCAACAAATTTAACCATTGTGTTCTCCTGCCTGGTGTACGTTATAACCGCGAGAATGCATTGTCCTGACGCGGTGGTGCGACAAAATGACCGGGACCGACTTCCCGAAGCGTAACGCGCTCCAGGGTTTCGCCCCGTTTACGAATATTGCTCGGCATTTCATCCTGCAGCAGCACGCGCTGGGCGTGGTGATGCGCAGGATCGGCAACCGGTACAGCGGCCATTAGCTTGCGGGTGTAGGGATGCTGCGGGTTTTCAAATACCGCCCGCCGCGGGCCAATCTCAACAATTTGCCCCATGTACATCACCGCCACACGATGGCTGATACGCTCCACCACCGCCATATCATGCGAGATAAACAGGAAGGCAATGCCCATGTCCCGCTGTAAATCCAGTAATAAATTGATGATTTGCGCGCGGATAGAGACATCCAGTGCCGAAACGGACTCATCCGCAATCACTACTTTTGGATTCAGCGCCAGCGCCCGCGCAATGCAAATGCGCTGCCGCTGTCCGCCGGAAAACTCGTGGGGATAACGCCAGGCATGTTCAGGCTTCAGCCCGACGCGCTCCAGCAGCCAGGCCACGCGACGCTGCGCCGCGTCCCCGTCGAGCAGGTTATGCACCCGCAGCGGCTCCATGATCGAATACCCCACCGTATGACGCGGATCGAGAGAGGCATAGGGATCCTGGAAAATAAACTGAATATCCCGGCGTACGGCCTGCAGCTTGCTGTCTGGCAGGGTGTCGATACGTTCGCCGTTAAAGGTAATGGTCCCGGCCTGGGTCTCCACCAGCCTGAGCAGCGCGCGTCCGGTTGTGGATTTACCGCAGCCCGACTCCCCCACCAAAGCCAGCGTCTCGCCCGGCCAGAGATCAAAACTGACGTTTTCCACCGCATGGACTTCGCGCTTCACGCGATTGAACACCCCGCTGCGCAGCGGAAAACGCGTGACCAGATCGCGGACTTCCAGAATGGGCCTGCCCGGCACCACCGTATCTTGCTCGGTTTCGGCCGTCTGCACGCCCGCCTCACCCTGAGCCATCAACGGAAAACGGCGCGGTAAATCGCTGCCGTTCATCGCCCCAAGACGCGGCACCGCCGCCAGCAGCGCTTTGGTGTAAGGATGAACAGGCGCATGAAAAATTTGCTCAACCGTGCCCGTCTCCACGGCGTGCCCCTGGTGCATTACCAGTACGCGGTCGGCGATATCTGCCACCACGCCCATATCGTGGGTGATAAAAATCACCCCCATCTCCATCTCCTGCTGCAGCACTTTGATCAGCTGCAGGATCTGCGCCTGAATCGTCACGTCCAGCGCCGTTGTCGGCTCGTCGGCAATCAGCACCGCCGGACGGCACGAGAGCGCCATCGCAATCATGACGCGCTGGCGCATCCCACCGGAAAGCTGATGCGGGTAGCGCCCCAGAATGGCCTGCGCTTCAGGAATGCGCACCCTCTCCAGCATCCGCTTCGCTTCGAGGAGCGCTTCATCGCCGCTTAACCCCTGATGGAGGCGGATGGACTCGGCAATCTGCTCGCCCACCGGAAAAACCGGGTTCAGCGAGGTCATCGGCTCCTGGAAAATCATGGCGATATCCGCCCCGCGTACGCCCTGCATCTGCGAACCGCTTAGTTCATTTAAATCAATGACCTGACGGTTACGGCGGCGCAGAAGCATTTTCTCGCTGCTGATTTGCCCGCCCGTCTGCTCCAGCAGGCGCATCAATGCCAGCGCGGTCACCGATTTACCGGAACCAGACTCACCGACAATCGCCAGCGTTTCGCCGCGATGCAGCGAAAACGATAAATTCTGTACTGCGGGGATGAACTGCCGCTCCTCCTGAAACGCAATATTCAGCTGATGGACAGCCAATACCTGGCGGTTGTCCAGCTCTTCACTGTGCGGCACGTTTTGCCCCCTTATTCACGATAGATCCCCGTACTGGGCTCATCACCGGCGTAGCCCCAGGCGCGGTACATCCCCTCGCTGTTAAACGGCAGGGCCACGTTGCCCTCACGATCCACCGCAATCAACCCGCCGACGCCGCCAAGCGCGGGGAGTTTTTCCATTACCACGCGCTCGCAGGCCTCGCTCAGGCTTAATCCGCCGTAATCCATCAGCGCGGTGATGTCATAGGCCGCGAGGGCGCGAATAAACACTTCGCCGGTTCCGGTACAGGACACGGCGGCCGTAGCATTGTTGGCGTAGCACCCTGCGCCGGGCAGCGGGCTGTCGCCGACGCGTCCCGGCAGCTTGTTGGTCATCCCGCCCGTTGAGGTCGCCGCCGCGAGGTTTCCGGCCTTATCGAGCGCCACCGCGCCAACCGTGCCCATTTTGGTGGTTTCATCCAGCGGCGCGGCGTGGTCAAGCTGCGTCTTGCCTGCCGTACGGGCGTCCAGCAGCTGCTGATAGCGCTCCTCCGTGGAAAACAGATCGGGCGATACCGGTTCCATCCCGTGTTCGAAGGCAAACGTCTCCGCCCCTTCGCCCACCAGCAGGACGTGCGGACTCGCCTCCATTACCAGACGCGCCGCCAGCACCGGGTTGCGCAGACGGCTGACGCCTGCCACGGCGCCCGCTTTCAGGGTAATACCGTCCATCACACAGGCATCCAGCTCGTGCGTTTCATCCCGGGTAAAGACCGAACCGATCCCCGCGTTAAATAACGGGCACTCTTCCAGCAGACGCACCGCCTCGGTGACCACATCCAGCGCGCTCTCGCCCGCTTCCAGCATCCGCTGGCCTGTTTCCACAATGGCGTACAGCGCGTCAATGTAGCGCTTTTCCTGCTCGGGACTGAGCTGTGCACGGGTGATTGCCCCGGCGCCACCATGAATTGCGATTACCGCATTAACCATTTCGCATCACCCGTTAGCCTGATTTGCGGCTTTTTCTATAAATATCATTATCGTCGTTGAAACTTCAGATGATTTTTGAATATAGAAAGACGCAACTGTGATGTAAAGCGTACACCCATCGGGTCATACAGTTAGCCGCACTTTTCTGCCATAATGAGCGCTTTCGTTGTTACTCCGCAGGAGCCCACCATGGATTTTACCGCCGGACTGATGCCGCTTGAGACGGCACTCACGCAGATGCTTGACCGAGTTTCCCCGCTGCATGACGTTGAAACGCTGCCCCTCGTGCGCTGTTTTGGCCGTATTGCCGCGCGCGATATCGTCTCTCCGCTTAACGTGCCGGGGTTTGATAACTCCGCGATGGACGGTTACGCGGTGCGCCTGGCGGATCTCCAGACGGGAAACGCCCTGCCGGTGGCAGGTAAAGCCTTTGCGGGTCAGCCGTTTAGCGGTGAATGGCCTGCGGGCACCTGCGTGCGCATCATGACCGGCGCGCCGGTTCCGGCCGGCTGCGACGCCGTGGTGATGCAGGAAGAGACCGAACAGACCGACGACGGCGTGCGTTTTACCGCGAACGTTAAAGCGGGCCAGAACATCCGCCGCACGGGCGAAGATATCACGCTTGGCGCAACGGTCTTTGCCGCCGGACAGAAGCTAACGGTAGGTGAACTGCCGGTACTGGCCTCGCTCGGCATTGCTGAAATCGACGTTGTCCGTAAAGTGCGCGTTGCGGTTTTCTCCACCGGCGACGAGCTGCAGCTTCCGGGCCAGCCGCTGCAGGACGGTCAGATTTACGACACCAACCGCCTGGCGGTACACCTGATGCTGGAGCAGCTGGGCTGCGACGTGATTAACCTCGGCATCATTCCTGACGATCCGGAAAAACTGCGCGCCGCGTTTATCGAGGCGGATAACGCCGCCGACGTGATCATCAGCTCCGGCGGCGTCTCCGTGGGCGAAGCGGATTACACCAAAACCATCCTCGAAGAGCTGGGCGAAATCGCCTTCTGGAAGCTGGCGATCAAGCCGGGCAAACCGTTCGCGTTTGGCAAGCTTCAACACAGCTGGTTCTGCGGCCTGCCGGGTAACCCGGTCTCGGCGGCACTCACCTTCTACCAGCTGGCTATCCCGCTGCTGGCGAAGCTTTCCGGCAACAAGGCTAATCCGCTGCCTCAACGCCAGCGCGTGCGCGCCGCCACGCGCCTGAAAAAATCACCTGGCCGCCTCGATTTCCAGCGCGGCACTCTGGCGCGCAACGCGGACGGTGAACTCGAAGTGAGCACCACCGGCCACCAGGGCTCGCACATTTTCAGCTCCTTCAGCCAGGGCAACTGCTTTATCGTGCTGGAGCGCGAGCGCGGCAACGTGGAAGCTGGCGAATGGGTTGAGATCGAGCGTTTTAACCACCTGTTCGGAGGCTGACATGACGGTGGAGCTGAGCGACCCGGAGATGCTGCGCTACAACCGCCAGATTGTGTTGCGCGGGTTTGACTTCGAGAGTCAGGAAGCGCTCAAGGCGGCCAGCGTGCTGATCGTCGGACTGGGCGGTCTGGGCTGCGCCGCCGCGCAGTACCTTGCGGCGGCGGGCGTGGGCAGGATGACGCTGCTGGATTTCGATACCGTATCGGTGTCCAACCTGCAGCGCCAGACGCTGCACTGCGACGCGACGGTTGGCCAGCCGAAAGTGGACTCTGCCCGCACGGCGCTGGCGCGCATCAACCCCCACGTTCAGTTCACCCTCATTGATGCAATGCTGGATGACGAAGCGCTGTCGGCGCAGATTGCGCAGCACGACCTGGTGCTGGACTGCACCGATAACGTCACCGTCCGTAACCAGCTGAACGCAGGCTGTTTTGCCCACAAAACCCCGCTGGTCTCCGGCGCGGCGATCCGCATGGAGGGGCAAATCAGCGTCTTCACGTACGCGGAAGGGGAACCCTGCTACCGCTGCCTGAGCCGCCTGTTCGGCGAGAACGCGCTGACCTGCGTTGAGGCGGGCGTGATGGCACCGCTGGTCGGCGTGATTGGTTCACTGCAGGCGATGGAAGCGATCAAAGTCCTGGCGCACTACGGCACGCCTGCCGCGGGGAAAATCGTGATGTATGACGCGATGACCTGCCAGTTCCGCGAAATGAAGCTGATGCGTAACCCGGGGTGTGAGGTTTGTAGCAAATAAAAAAGTCGGGTGGCGGCTCCGCCTTACCCGACCTACAACGGCTCGAACGTAGGCCGGGTAAGCGCCAGCGCCACCCGGCAACAGCATCAGATCGACGTCCTTCCAAACGCCCCCTGCCAGTCCTGCTCAAACTTCACAATCGCCGTATCCACGGCCGGAGAGGTAATAAACTGCTGCGCCACGTCCAGCGGCAGCGTTATGGACTCGCAGCCTGCCAGCAGGCAGTCCAGCGCCTGACGCGGCGTTTTAAAGCTCGCGGCCAGCACTTTTGACTGCGGGGCGTGCAGCGTCAGCAGCTGTTGCAGTTCAACCACGGTCTGGATCCCGTCCCCGCCCTGCGCGTCCACGCGGTTAACGTAAGGCGCGACATATTCCGCTCCCGCCAGCGCGGAGAGCATCCCCTGCGCGGCGCCGTATACCGCCGTGCCCAGCGTCGGGATCCCTTCGGCTTTCAGCATCTTGATCGCCGCCAGACCTTCCGCGGTCACCGGCACTTTCACCACCAGATCGTTAATGATGGCGCGCAGCTTGCGCGCGTCCTCCACCATCCCTTCGGCGGTGGTCGCCATCACCTGAGCGAACAGACGGCCTTTACCGCCCAGCGCGTCGTGCAGTTCTGGCAGCAAAACGTCCAGCGGCGTTTTGCCTGCCGCCACAATGCTTGGGTTAGTGGTCACGCCCGCCAGCGGGAAGATACGCGCCAGCTTTTTGACTGCCGCAACGTCAGATGTGTCGAGATAAAGTTCCATGATGTCACCCTCAAAATTAGCCTGCACTTACCCTATCACGACAAAACCTGCTCAAGAGTTGACCTGCATCAAGATAACTTTCATTCGAAAGTCATTTAATCTTCATATGCAAGATGAGAGGCGAAATCATGATCTTCAATATTCAGCGTTACTCTACCCACGACGGCCCCGGCATTCGAACCGTGGTGTTCATGAAAGGCTGCTCGCTGGGCTGTCGCTGGTGCCAGAACCCGGAAAGCCGCTCCCGCAGCCGGGACGTGCTGTTTGATGCGCGCCTGTGCCTGGACGGCTGCGACCTGTGCCAGCAGGCGGCACCGGGCTGCATCGAACGCGCGCTGAACGGGCTGGTCATTCATCGTGAAAAGCTTGATGACACCACGCTCAACGCCCTTACCGACTGCTGCCCGACGCAGGCGCTCACCGTCTGCGGTGAAGAACAGCAGGTCGAGGAGATCATGGCAACCGTGCTGCGCGATAAACCCTTCTACGACCGCAGCGGCGGCGGGATCACCCTCTCCGGCGGCGAGCCGTATATGAACCCTGAGCTGGCGCACGCCCTGTTTAAGGCCAGCCACGAACAGGGGATCCACACCGCCGTGGAAACCTGCCTTCACGTGCCGTGGCACTATATCGAGCCGTCATTACCCTACGTCGATCTGTTCCTCGCCGACCTAAAGCACGTCGACGCTGAGGTGTTCAGGCAGTGGACGGACGGTTCGGCTAAGCGGATCCTGGACAACCTGAAACGCCTTGCCGCGGCCGGGAAAAAAATCACCATCCGCGTGCCGCTGATCCAGGGCTTTAACGCGGATGAAGCCTCCATAACCGCCATTACCAACTTCGCCGCCGACGAGCTTGGCGTCGAGGATATTCATTTTCTGCCGTATCACACGCTGGGCATGAACAAATACACCCTGCTCGGTCAACCCTACTCTGCCCCTGACAAACCGCTGGATAACCCTGCCCTGCTGGACTTCGCGCAGCAGTACGCCTGCCAGAAAGGGTTAACCGCGACCTTACGAGGATAAACCTATGACGACCCTGAATCTCAACACCCTCAGCGAGCGCATTAAGGCGCATAAAACGGCGCTGGTGCATATCGTCAAGCCGCCGGTCTGTACCGAGCGCGCGCAGCATTACACCGAGATGTACCAGCAGCACATGGACAAGCCGATCCCGGTACGTCGCGCCCTGGCGCTGGCGCATCACCTGGCTGAACGCACCATCTGGATCAAACACGACGAGCTGATTATTGGTAACCAGGCAAGCGAAGTGCGCGCCGCGCCGATTTTCCCGGAATACACCGTCTCCTGGATTGAAAAAGAGATCGATGACCTCGCCGATAGGCCGGGCGCAGGCTTTGCGGTAAGTGAGGAGAATAAACGCGTATTGCACGAGGTGTGTCCGTGGTGGCGTGGTCAGACCGTGCAAGATCGCTGCTACGGGATGTTCACCGACGAGCAGAAGGGACTGCTGGAAACCGGCATTATCAAAGCCGAAGGCAACATGACCTCCGGCGACGCGCACCTGGCCGTTAACTTCCCGCTGGTGCTGGAGAAAGGTCTCGACGGCCTGCGCGCCAAAGTGGCCGAGCGCCGCTCGCGCATCAACCTGACGGAGCTGGAAGACCTGCACGGCGACCAGTTCCTGAAGGCGATCGATATCGTGCTGGAGGCGGTGAGCCTGCACATCAAACGCTTTGCCGATCTGGCGCGTGAAATGGCCGCGACCGAAACCCGCGCAAGCCGCCGCGACGAGCTGCTGGCGATGGCGGAAAACTGTGACATCATTGCCCACGAACCGCCAAAAACCTTCTGGCAGGCGCTGCAGCTGTGCTACTTCATCCAGCTGATCCTGCAGATCGAGTCCAACGGCCACTCCGTCTCCTTCGCGCGTATGGATCAGTATCTCTATCCGTACTACCGCCGCGACGTGGAGCTGAACCAGAGCCTCGACCGCGAGCACGCCATCGAGCTGCTGCACAGCTGCTGGCTGAAGCTGCTGGAAGTGAACAAGATCCGCTCCGGCTCGCACTCCAAGGCTTCCGCCGGTAGCCCGCTGTACCAGAACGTCACCATCGGTGGCCAGAAGCTGGTCAACGGCGAGCCGATGGACGCGGTCAACCCGCTCTCCTACGCAATTCTGGAATCCTGCGGTCGCCTGCGCTCCACCCAGCCGAACCTGAGCGTGCGCTACCACGCGGGCATGAGCAACGACTTCCTCGACGCCTGCGTGCAGGTGATCCGCTGCGGCTTCGGGATGCCCGCGTTCAACAACGATGAAATCGTCATTCCGGAATTCATCAAGCTCGGCGTTGAGCGCGACGACGCCTATGACTACGCGGCCATCGGCTGTATCGAAACCGCGGTGGGCGGCAAGTGGGGCTACCGGTGCACCGGCATGAGCTTCATCAACTTCGCCCGCGTCATGCTGGCGGCGATGGAAGGCGGGCGCGACGCCACCAGCGGCAAGGTGTTCCTGCCGCAGGAGAAAGCGCTCTCTGCCGGTAACTTCGACAACTTCGAGGAGGTGATGGCGGCCTGGGACAGCCAGATCCGCTACTACACCCGCAAATCCATCGAGATTGAGTACGTCGTGGACACCATGCTGGAAGAGAACGTCCACGATATTCTCTGCTCGGCGCTGGTGGACGACTGCATCGAGCGCGCGAAAAGCATCAAGCAGGGCGGCGCGAAGTATGACTGGGTCTCCGGCCTGCAGGTGGGCATCGCCAACCTCGGCAACAGCCTGGCGGCGGTGAAGAAGCTGGTGTTCGAGCAGGGCACTATCGGTCAGCAACAGCTGGCGGCCGCGCTGGCGGATGACTTCGACGGGCTGACTCACGAGCAGCTGCGTCAGCGTCTGATCAACGGCGCGCCGAAGTACGGCAACGACGATGACAGCGTAGATATGCTGCTGACGCGCGCCTATCAGACCTACATTGAAGAGCTGAAGCAGTACCACAACCCGCGCCACGGCCGCGGCCCGATTGGCGGTAACTACTACGCGGGCACCTCGTCTATTTCCGCAAACGTGCCGTTTGGCGCGGCGACAATGGCCACCCCGGACGGACGCAAAGCGCATACCCCGCTGGCGGAAGGGGCAAGCCCGGCTTCCGGTACGGACCACCTCGGCCCGACGGCGGTCATTGGCTCGGTGGGTAAACTGCCGACCGAGGCGATTCTCGGCGGCGTGCTGCTGAACCAGAAGCTGAACCCGTCGACGCTGGAAAATGACAGCGATCGCCAGAAGCTGATGGTGCTGCTGCGCACCTTCTTCGAGGTCCACAAGGGGTGGCACGTGCAGTACAACATCGTCTCGCGGGAGACCTTGCTGGCGGCCAAGGCCCATCCGGATCAGTACCGGGACCTGGTGGTGCGGGTGGCGGGCTACTCGGCCTTCTTCACCGCCTTATCCCCCGATGCGCAAGATGATATCATCGCCCGCACCGAGCACAGCCTCTGACGAACCCCAGGGAGCCAGTGCATCAAAGAGAGGCAAGCCACCCCAGGGTGGCTTGCCTCCATCCACCCGCCTGCGAGGTCCCATGAATTCACGCCACCAACAGATCCTCACCCTGGTCCACCAGGCCCGCAAGATGAGCGTGAGCGAGCTCTCCCAACGCACCGGGGTATCGGAGGTGACGGTGCGCAACGATCTCACCGCCCTGGAGAAGCAGGGGCTGCTCAAACGGGTGCACGGCTCGGCCATGGCGCTGGAGAGCGACGATCCGGACGCGCGGATGAATATCAACTACCTGCTGAAAGAGCGCCTCGCCGAGCGGGCGGCCCAGCTGGTGGAAGATGGCGAGACGGTCTTCATCGAGGGGGGCAGCGCCAACGCCCTGCTGGCCCGTCATCTGGCCCTGCACAAGCGGGTCACCATCATCACCATCAGCAGCTATATCGCCCACCTGCTCAAGGACACCCAGGCCCAGGTGGTGCTGCTCGGAGGCCTGTTCCAACACCAGAGCGAGAGCGTGGTGGGGCCCTTGACCCGCCTGTGCATCGAGCAGGTGCACTTCTCCAAGGCCTTCATCGGGGTAGACGGCTTTCATCCCGAGGTGGGCTTCACCGGCCGCGACATAATGCGGGCGGACGTGGTCAACAGCGTGCTCGCCAAGGGGGTGACCAACGTGGTCATCACCGACAGCAGCAAGTTCGGCGCCATCCACCCGAGCCCCCTCGGCCAGCCCGGCGAGATAAGCGTACTCGTCACCGACGATGCCCTGCCCGCCCCCATGCGGGCGGCGATCGCGGCCCGTGGCATCAGCCTCTACTGCGTCACCGCCTGACCTCGTCATTGCCGCTCGCGGCCTGACACCTCCCTGCCTGGCCGCTTGACGCGGCCCACCCTGACGGGGGTATGCTCGTTCCCTTCCGGTGCCATGTCGTCGCGGTACCGCTCATACAAGGACGTTGCATGCAAACCAAGGACAAGTGCCTAGCCGCCCTGGTCATCCTCTGCTGGGGTCTCAACTTCGTCGCCATCAAGTGGGGGCTGGAGGGCATACCGCCGCTGCTGCTCGGGGCCCTGCGCTTCGTCGGCGTGGTCTTCCCCGCCATCCTGCTGGTCCCCAGGCCCGCCATGCCCTGGCGCTGGCTGCTGGCCTATGGCGGGGCCATCAGTCTGGGCCAGTTCGCCTTCCTGTTCTGCGCCATGAAGTTCGGTATGCCGGCGGGCATGGCCTCCCTGGTGCTGCAATCCCAGGTGATCTTCACCCTGCTGTTCGCCATGATCTGGCTGGGGGAGCGCTGGCAGCCCCATCACTGGGTAGCCCTGCCCCTGGCGGGCCTGGGACTCTATCTCATCGCCACCCACGGCGAGGGCAACCTCACCCTGCTCGGTTTCGTACTGACCCTGTGCGCCGCCGCCAGCTGGGGCCTTGGCAACGTCATCAACCGCCAGATCGGGCTGCGCTATCAGACACCATTGCCGAGCCTTATCGCCTGGGGCGGCCTGGTGCCCATCCTCCCCTTCCTCGCCCTCTCCTGGATCTTCGAGGGGCCGGAACGCATGGCCGACAGCCTGCTGCACATCAGCTGGCAGGGGATCCTGTGCGTACTCTACCTCTCGCTGGTCGCCACCTGGCTCGGTTACGGCCTGTGGGGCCGGTTGCTGATGCGCTATCCGGTGGCCCAGGTGGCCCCCCTCTCCCTGCTGGTGCCCTGTGTCGGCATGGTGGCCGCGACCCTGCTGCTCGGTGAGCACCCCACCTTCCTGCAGTGGCTGGGATCGGGCCTGGTGCTGCTCGGCTTCGTGGTCCATCTGCTGGGGGGCAAGATGCGCCTCTTCCGGGTCCAAACCGAGGATTGACCTCACCCGGGAAACTTCCCATCATGGGTCAGGCCCTCTTGGGCCCGATCCCGTTATTCCGGCAGGACGCCATCATCAGGAGAGCAAGGACATGCGTCACCCGTCACCTTCGATCATTCCCTCTTTACCCTGCGCCCTGCGGGTCACAGCCATCGTGCTGCCCCTGTGCTGGAGCACCTTCGGCTGGAGTGCCACCCTGCCTGCGGATCTCAAGTGGGAGAGCAACGACACCGATCCCGTCTATGCCGACCCCGACGCCAGACGGGGGGGGACCTTCCATGAGTTCATGTCGAGTTTCCCCCTCACCCTGCGCAAGTACGGGCCCGACTCCAACGGCGGCTTCGCGGGCTATGTCAGGGAGACCAATCTGCCGCTCCTGAGCACCCACCCCGTGACCGGCAATCCCCTCCCCATGCTCGCCAACCAGTGGGCCTTCGGAAGCGATCACAAGACCCTCTATTTTCGCATCAACCCCAAGGCACGCTGGTCGGATGGCCAGCCCGTGACCGCCGACGACTGGGTCTTCACCCTCAAGATGATGCGCAGCAAGGAGATCAACGACCCCTGGTACAACAACTACTACAGCACCCAGATAAGCGAGGTGACCAAGTTCGACGACCATACCCTCGCCATCACCAGCGGTACGGAGAAGAGTCGGGAAGATTTGCTGGAATCCCTGCCCTTCAGCCCGGAGCCCAGCCACGCCATCAAGCTCACCGCCAACTGGGTCAAGGAGTACAACTGGAAGGTGCTGCCGGTCACCGGCGCCTACCGGATCGGCGAGGTGAAGAAGGGCAAGTCGGTCACCTTCAACCGGGTCAAGGACTGGTGGGGGGACGGGGAGCGCTATTTCCAGCACCGCTTCAACCCGGATCGCATCGAGATCAAGGTGCTCAGGGACCAGAACATCGCCTGGCAGCACTTCCTGCGCGGCGAGCTGGATACCTTCCCGCTGACCATGCCCAACTGGTGGCATGACAAGAGCAAGACCGCCGAATTCGAGAAGGGCTATATCGAACGGCTCTGGTTCTACAACCAGACGCCCCAGCCCCCCATGGGGCTCTACCTCAACACCGCAGACCCCTTGCTGTCGTCTCTCGACGTGCGCCTCGGCATCCAGCATGCCCTCGCCTTCGACAAGATGCTCGAGACCCTGCTGCGGGGGGATTACCAGCGCCTCAACACCTATGGTTCTGGCCAGGGGGCCTTCACCAACACCGACATCAAGGCACGCCCCTTCGATCCCAAGCTGGCGCGGGAATATTTCGCCAAGGCGGGCTTCACCAAAACCGGGCCGGACGGGATCCTGCAGAACGACAAGGGCCAGCCCCTGAGCCTGACCATCACCTACACCACGCCGGAGCACGCCCAGCGCCTGACCCTGCTGCGGGAAGAGGCGAAGAAGGCGGGGCTCAATCTGGAGCTGAACCTGATGGATGCCTCAGCCGGCTTCAAATCCATGCTGGAGAAGAAACACCAGAGCGCCTGGATGGCCTGGAGCGGTGGCCGCTACCCCGCCTATTGGGAGTTCTTCCACAAGGTCAACGCCAACAAACCCCAGACCAACAACATCATGAACATCGACGATGATGCCATCTCGGCCCTGGTGGAGCAGTACGACAAGGCCTTCGACTTCGGCAAGAAGGCCGAGCTCTCGCGCCAGATCCAGCAGCGGCTCTATGAGCTCGCCAGTTTCGTCCCCGCCTACCAGGTCCCCTATACCCGGGCCGGTGCCTGGCGCTGGGTACGACTGCCCAAGGTGCCGGCCACGCCCCAGAGTGATCTGCTCTACTGGCCGCTGGACGGCGGCAACAGCGGCTACAGCTACGGCGGCCTGCTCTGGATCGATGAAGAGGCGAAGACGCAGACCCGGGCCGCCATCAAGTCAGGCCAGACCTTCCCGCCTGTCACCCGGATTGATACCACCTATCAGCAGAAATGAGGCGGCTTGCGCAACCTGCCCGCGCCACAAACAAAAGACCCCGCACATTGGCGGGGTCTTTCTGCAATCAGGGTGGCAGCGACAAGCGGAGGGATATCAGCCGCGCTTGGCCTGCTTCTGGGCGATGGCGTCGGCCACGTCGGCCGGATCCAGCACGATACCTTCCTGATCCGGCGTCGGGAACACGGCGACGCAGAGTTCGTCCTGCTCCATGCCGTCCACCCAGCGATCCAGCCACACCTTCAGGGTGATGGACTGCGGCTTGCACTCGGCCCACTCCCCTTCGGCCCAGGCCTTGGCGTAGTCGGGGTGCGGCCACACCGGGATGCAGTCTTCCTCTTCGGTGGTCAGCATCATGACGCCGTGTTCGTCGGTCAGGACAAACAGCTCTTCATGCTCGACCAGCTTGCTGATGAAGTGATCAAAGCGGTAGTCGGCGTTCAGTTGCAGCGCGGCATTGCGCTCGGTGTCGCTAAGTTCATAGCTCATCGGTCAAGTCTCTCATTCAATAAAGGGCGACATGTTCACATCTTGCCGGCGCCTTGTCCAGCAGGAGACGCGTCGGTGCCTCATTCAAGTGTCGGCGTCACCAGGGTGATGCCATCCAGCTCCATCAACTGCTGGCGCAGCCAGTAGGCGGACTCCACCTCCACGAAACAGAGTTGATCGCGCCCGGCTCGCACCCCTTCCATGATCTGCCCGAGCCGCGCCTGCTGTTGCTGTTGCCAGGCCCCCGCCAGTCTGGCGCCATGAGCCTCATCCACCACCTCCCGGCGCAGCTCGAACAGGTTATCGGTGATCGGGCTGTTTATCTTGTCCGGGTAGCGCCAGTACACCAGCAGGTTGTCCAGCATCTCCTCATCGTAGCTCGCCAGCGCCTCGAGTTCGGGTGCATCCCCCCCGTCAGAGAGTGCAAAGTCACACCAGCCCGCCGCCAGCGGCGCCAGGCTCTGCGCCGCCTTCCCCTTGGCATGCTGGCGCAGGGCACCGATATCCTCCCCCTCGATGGGTGGCAGCCAGAGATCCCCCTGATGCCCATCGAGCAAGGGCAGCAGCAAGGACGGGGCGTAAACGGGAAAACGGGGGCCCAGGGAGTGCAGCAGAGATACCAGAGTGACTGTTGTCATGAGACGCGCCTTGAACTGAATGACCTGGCGTCATACCCGGCCATGGGAGTAAACGAGAACCCATTCTATCATGTTTGGGGGGACTCGGGCCCTGCCCCGTCAAGTCGGCGCGTGGCGCGCCACAGCCCAAAAAAGCAGCGTTCTCGTTGCACGGGTCCCGATAAAGACCAATAGTTTGAGCCAGCGCCCACTAAAGTGGCACCGGGGATGCTAGGTTGCATACATCTTTAGCGTTAAGGAGTGCATCCATGAGTGGGATCAACCAGGTTTCTGACGATTTTGTGAATGAGCTGAAAATACTGGCATGCTTTGATCCGGCAAACATGAGCCAGGGGATCAAGCTGCGCAGCGACATGTCCAGCGAGTTGTGCCAGGCGGCGGAGCGTCTGCACAACCAGGGCCTCATCACCGCCACCGATGGCGGCTATCTGACCCCCTTCGGGATGACCATGCTGGAACATCTCCAGCACCTGCTGGCCGCACTCAAGCCGAGTTGAGTTCTTGCGGCGCCCAGAGCGAGAAGTTGAGCAACTCCCAGTGCTCCCCCTGGCGCAGCAGACAGGCAAACAGCAAAGGACCTTCGGGTCCTTTTATCTTGCCATCGATCAGCCACTCGCCCTCCCGTTTTGGTACAGGCCGTGCTTTTACCTCTTCCGGCAGCGTCGCCTCTCCCAGTCTGACCTGAACGAATTGCTGGCACACGGACACGGCATCGCGGGCAACGGGATCCGCCATCTGGGCATTGACGGGAGTGAGCTGCGTCAGGGTCAAGAGGAGTGATGGGAGCATAGTGAGGGCCATGGCAAGGGGATGTAATAAAGATGCCACAAAACAAAAAGCCGTGGCACCAGAGGTACCACGGCTTTCTTAAATTCTGTAAGAATTACAGAGCAGTTACGTTCTCAGCCTGCGGGCCTTTCTGACCTTGGGTCACAGAGAACTGTACGCGCTGACCTTCAGCCAGGGTACGGAAACCGTTACCTTGGATGGCGCTGAAGTGAACGAAAACGTCCGGGCCGTTTTCTTGCTGAATGAAGCCAAAGCCTTTGGTTTCGTTGAAGAACTTGACGGTACCGGTGATCATGTTGGACATATCTTTAAACCTGTATTCAAAATAATTACTTATGCTTTTCAGCGGATAAAGCTCAAAAAACGGGATTAACTTATGAACAACAGGAAAAGATGCAAAACATCATATTCATTGACATAACTATCGCCCTTTCAAGCTGGTTGAGATTATACGTCCCTTTGTCGATTACGCAAACAAATTTGTACCCTGCCAGAGGCAGGGTACAAACGCTTATACCTCCGCAGATTCCAGTGCCTGAACCAGGGCTTTGAGGAAGCGTGCCGCCTCCCCGCCGGTACAGGCCCGGTGGTCGAACGTCATCGACAGCGGCAGTGCCCTCACCGGACGCGCCTCACCGTGTACGAACACCACCTTCTCGAACAGTTTGCCCGCCCCTATGATGGCCACCTGGGGTGGCGTGACGATGGGGCTGGCGTAACGGCCCGCGATGGCGCCGAAGTTGGTGAGCGTGATGGTAGCCCCCTGCAGCATCTCCCGCGGCACGGCCCGCGCCTTCACGTCGGCGATCATCCGATCCAGCCCCTGGCGGATGTCAGCCCTGCCCCGCTCTGCCACATTCTCCATCACAGGCACATAAAGCCCGTGCCTGGAATCCACAGCAATGGCCACGTTGACCTCCTTGAACAGGCGCCGTGACAGGGTGTCCCCGTCAAACCAGGCATTCATGGAGGGCTCGGCCCGACAGGCGACGCCAATCGCCTTGATGAGGCGCACCGTCACGTCTTCGTCAGCCCGCCAGTGGCGCAAGTCCACCTCGTCCGTGATGCTGACCGGCACCACAGTCTGGTGGGAGTGCTCCATCGCTTTTGCCATGGCCCGCCGCGATCCCTTGAGGAATTCGTTGCCGCTCTCCTGCTGGGCCTCGAAGGCGCTCTGCACGTCCTGTTCGGTTACCATGCCGGCGCTGCCGCTGCCCTTGATCCTGTCGATGTCCAGCCCCAGCTTCTGCGCCAGCAGGCGCACTGCAGGCATGGCCTGTACCAGGCTGCCACCGGGGGCCATGGCACCCACCACGAAGTGATCTTCGATGTGCTGCTGATGGGAGCTGACCTTGCCCACCACGGTACCGTCATCCTCTCCCCCCTCGAATTCCACCAGGGGGGCGCCGATGTGCAGGATATCCCCCTCCTGGCCGCACAGCCGGGCGATCACCCCTGCCACCGGCGAGGGCACATCCACCAGCGCCTTGGCGGTCTCCACCGACAACAGCACCTGATCGACACTCACGGTATCGCCGGCACTCACCTTCCATTCGACGATCTCGGCCTCAGCCAGTCCTTCACCCAAATCTGGTAATTTGAAAAATTTCATGACCCGTTCTCCATCCGCAGAGACATCACCAAAAGTTGACAGCATGCATGGCGGGGGGTTGCCCGGCCGCCTGCTCGCAGACATCCTTGCAACGTCATAGCCATTTGTTCTCCATCAGCTGGCGAGCCGCCTCCGCAATATCCTGCTCGGTGATGAGGTAATACTCCTCGTTGCGATAGTAGGGGACGGCGGCATCCACCCCGGTCAACCTCCTGGGGGGAGCCTTGAGGCTGGTGAGCGCCTCTTCGGTCACCCGCGCCACTATCTCGGCGCCCACCCCGAAGCTGCCACAGGCCTCGTGCACCACCAGCAGACGCCCGGTCTTGCGTACCGAGGCCAGGATGGTCTCCATGTCCAGCGGCTTGATGGTGGCGAGATCCAGCACCTCGCACTGGATGTCCTGCTCCGCCAGCTGCGCGGCTGCCCGCATCACCTCCTGGATGCAGGCCCCCCAGGCGACCACGGTCAGATCCCGGCCCGGTCTCAGGGTGAAACAGACATCCAGGGGCAGGCCGACGCCGTCATCCACCACGTCCGACTTCATGGAGCGATAGATGCGATCCGGCTCGAAGAAGAGCACGGGATCCGGGTCGCGAATGGCCGAGAGCAGCAGACCATAGGCCCGTCTCGGGCTGGAGGGGATGACCACTCTCAGCCCGGGGATGTGGGCAAACAACGCCTCCACGCTCTCGCTGTGGTGTTCGGGGGAGTGGATGCCGGCGCCATAGGGCGAGCGGTATACGATGGGGCAGGTGAGGCGGCCACGGGTCCGGTTGCGCATGCGTGCCGCCTGGCAAACGATCTGCTCCATGCCGGGGAAGATGAACCCCTGGAACTGGAACTCGGCGACGGGCTTGAGCCCCTGGGTCGCCATACCCACCGCCACCCCGGCGATCAGCCCCTCCGCCAGCGGCGTGTCTATCACCCGCTTGAAGCCGAACTTGTCGCGCAGGCCCACGGTGGCGCGAAACACCCCGCCGTTGACCCCCACGTCCTCTCCCAGCACCACCACGTCGGGGTCGTGTTCCATCTCGTGGTGCAACGCCAGATTGACGGCCTCGAGCAACGTCATATCACTCATGCTTCCTCCCCGCCATGCTGTTGCATGCCCTTGGCGATGATGCGCCGACGCTGGGCGCGATAGTCCTTCGGCAGCTCGGCAAACTGGTAGTCCAGCAGGGTTTCCGGCGCCTGGGGCGCCACGGCCTCGTAGGCGGCGACGGCGCGCTCGACTTCCCGGCTTGCCTCCGCCAGCAACTCCTGCTCCAGCGCTTCATCCCACCACCCCTGCCCGGCCATGAACTGGCGCAGCCGCTTGACAGGCTCCTTGGCCCAGGCGGCTTCCACCTCGGCGCCGTCACGATAACGGGTCGCGTCGTCGGCGGTGGTGTGATCCCCGAGCCGGTAGCTGACCGCCTCGATGAGGGTCGGCCCCTTGCCACTGCGGGCACGCTCGATGGCGGTGCGGGTCGCATCGAAGACGGCCACCACATCGTTGCCGTCGACCTGGATACTGCGCACCCCGGCCCCTATCCCTTTCTGGGCCAGGGTGGGGGCGCTCGACTGCAGCTTGCGGGGCACCGAGATGGCCCACTGGTTGTTGTTGATGATCATCACCATGGGGAGATGCCAGACCCCTGCGCAGTTGAGCCCCTCAAGGAAGTCCCCCTTGGAGGTGCCGCCATCGCCGATGGTGACCACGGCCACCCTGGGCTGGTTGCGCAGCTTGAAGGCGGCCGCCACCCCGGCGGCGTGGGTGATCTGGGTCGCGATGGGCACACAGATAGGCAGATCTTCCGACAGCTCGCCATCGGCCTTGTAAAAGACGCTGCCCCTCTCATCCCCGCCCCAATACTGCAGGTTCTGCTCCATGGGCACCCCGCGAACGTAGAGGGTGGGCATGTCCCGATAGTAGGGCACATAGACATCCTGGGGCTGCATGGCGAGACCGACCCCTATCCCTACCGCCTCGGCACCGAGGTGGGAGGGGAAAGTGCCGAGCTTGCCGGTCCGCTGCAGTGCAATCGCTTTCTTGTCGTAGCTGCGCACCATCACCATGTTGCGGTAGAAGGTGTGCAGTATCGCCTTGTCCAGCCAGGTCGGCAGTGTTGCGACCGGGCGCCCCTCCTCATCGAGGTAACGAAGGAAGGGGATGTCGACATGGGTCATAACTGGCTCCTTGCCGTTGTCATCGTCACCACCATGAGGTGACCCTTAGAATGTAAATAGAATGTTAATCAAAGGGCAATGGGATTCAGCCAGGTAAGACCAGTAGAAACTTCTTTAATTTCTGAAAGGCAGTGAATTTTCGGCGAGCAGAAACGTAGAAGGGAGCCTATTCAGGCTCCCTTCCAGAGTGAGTTCGGGATCACTTCTCCCCGAAGAGCGGAGCTGTCGGCCGCCCGGGGCGCGGGTTTGCTTCGAGAAGGCAGACCCGAGTCACTCCCACAAGCGGGTAGGCACCACCAGCAGCATGGTGCGCTGGCCGATGGCCACGTTGGCGTTGGGGAAGACCACCGCCTCCCGCGGTTTTTCTACCTTGTATTGCAGATCCCCGTCTTCGGCCAGCACAAACCCCTGGGGAAACTCGGTGAAATTGTCCACGTCGCTGGCAAACAGGAAGCGGAACTGGGCCGACTGCTTGTTGATCACACGATCGATGGCAAAGATAGTGAAGTCATCCGCCTGCCAGGGCTCGAGCTGCACCTCGTCCTGGGTCACCAGCTCCTGCAACGCCTGGCGCGCCTCGATGAAACGGGTCATGTCGTTCTCGCCGAAGGGGCGCACCTTGCCCAGCTCCACGGTGAAGGCATGGGCGCCGTGCTGGTGCGAGCTGTAATAGCTGAAGGTGGTGGTCGGACCGCTCGAAAGCAGTATGGTGCGTACGCCGCAGGCCCCGAGGAAGCGCACCTGCTCCTTGCAGTGCGGGCGCTCGTGGGGGAAGGGATAGACGGCAAACTTCTCGTGGCGCGAGCCGCGGATGGCGGTGTGCAGATCGTAGTGATAGCGAGGCCTGGCCGGGTTGGCAAAGAAGCGGCTCACATACTGCTCCAGGCGCATGGCGCGAATGCGCTCCCGGTTGCACAGCCCCTCCCCCCTGCTGTGGGCGCCGGAGAAGAGCCGGTTCATGTTCTCTTCCACCTCCCGCAGCCCCTGGTTCATGGCTGCGGGGTTGCCAAAGAGGAACAGCACCCGGTGACGGGCCCTGAGCTCCCCGCTGAGCAGCCGGCTCAGCAGCTGGTTGCAGATCTCGATGGGAGCGGTCTCGTTGCCGTGGATGCCGCAGGAGAGCACGATATCCTTGCGCCCCCCCGGCAGCTCCCCTGCCCCATGGGCAGGTTCCAGGCAGAGCACGCCAGTGTCCCATACGCTCACTCTGGTGCCATCAGGCAGATCGAAGGCGAAGGGATCAAGCTGCCACTCGTGGCGGCGTGTCAGGGCCAAAAAGTCATGCTGGGGAATCATCCATCTCACCCTCTTGTCGGGAATACCATGGGCGGATTATACGTAAAGCGGGCGGGCTGAAAATCAGTTTTTAAACAAATTCAAACAGTAAGGATACAACATTAACAACTGATGATGGCTGCTCGTGAGGCACGAACATAAGGGGGGCAAAAGGCAGGAAGCCGTATCGGGGGGCTGTAACACACAAGGGGGAAATCAGGCCCCAAGTCGGGCCACGGGCATCATGCCCAAACAATCAGCAAAAAAACAAGGCATCCATGCCCGGCTGATCAACCACGCCAGAACGGCTTGGTGGTCTCTTGATAGCGGTCGGCTTCGTTCAGACCGATGTCCTTGAGCAGGTAGGCGGGCAGCTCGGAGAGCTGGCGGCGGCTGCGGCTGCGTTCCAGCCAGGTCAGTACGGTCATCTTGGCGCGAGCAACCAGATTCGATTCGCTGGAATGCTGGTAACCGGCTTCGGTATAAGTCATGTTGGCCATGATATGGCTCCTCTCTCTAGTTCTGCGCAAGGCTCGGATTTGATGCGCAGAGCTTAGTCAGGCCGGTGAGGCGTCTCAATTGACGAATTTTGATACATGACATTAGTAAAAGTAATGGTTAATGTCGCTACACCTCAAGTCGTAACCACATGAATTATCTATAAAATACCAACCACAAATTACCTTTGACCACTCAACAGCATTTTCTCCTGCATCCCGGGCTTCTAACTATGCACTTTCCCATGTTAGCTATGCACTGGTCACCCGGTCGGCAACGAGCGCCCCAGGTGCCTTCACCGCCAATTGTTAACGATTGGATCATTTAAAGATCGTTATTTAACAGAAAGATACTGATGGGTAACTCGGCCTGGCCGCCAGACTGATTGCACCGCTTGGGGTGAAAAAGGGGCACTTGGCACTCTGTCGACATACTGGTATGGTTATTTATACAGTAGTTTATCATGCTGCCCTCCCCGGTGAACGATGGAGAGGCCACACACAGGACCTGCCGATGGATACCTTCACCCCCACCGCCGCCCTGCGTCAGCAGATGGCCCTGCTGGAAGAGGCCCTGGCCCGCCTCGCCCGGCAGCTCGGCCAGCTCGATTTGCTGGAGGCCCATGTCTATCCTCTCCCTCCCGTGCCACAGGGGGAAGAGCACGATCCCATCGAGACCATCGACGTGAGCCACCTCTCGGGCGAGGCGGCGCTGGCCGCAACCCTGGCAGCCTTTCAGGATCACAGCGCCCGCCCCGGCTGCTCCACCAAGGCCACGCACCGGCTGCCGGGCTGGCTGCGCTTCCCCGCCGCCAGCGCTGCACGGCTGCGCCCGCTGCTCGAAGAGATCAACGGCCACAAGCTCACTTTCAAGACCCTGGTACAGGCCGCCGGCGGACGGGACGAGAAGTTCGAGCTGGTGCACGGCGCCCTGCCCGGCGTCATCACCCTGCAGGTCTATCGCAAGCTGACCCTGCTCGCGGGGGAGCTCCACTCCCTCGGCTTCACCTGGGCCGACAAGCAGAGCATCAGCCGCCTCAGCCGCGAGCAGGTGCTGGAGATGCTTGAGCGCAGCCGCCGCTACATCCCGGCGCTGTCGGACAACGAGGAGTGGAGCAAGATGGTGGATCAGGAGGTGTACGACATTCGCCGCCTGCCGGCGGATGCCGAGCTTCGGATCCGCCGGCCGGTCAAGACCCACCCCATGATCAACCTGCTCTGGCAAGACAGGGAGCCACGCAAGCAGCAGCTCAAGGCGAGCCTGCCGCTGCTGCTCTGCTCCGACACGTCCCCCGCAATCACCCACCTGGGGCACTACCCGCCCAAGCTTCGCCAGGCGCGGCGGGATCGCAAGATTGGCGGCGATCCCATCATAGAGCGGCTGCACCTCTACCTCTATCAGGGGTAACACGGGCAATAACGCTCCTCACCGGCACCGGCCGACCACACAACCCCAAAACGACGAGGGGGAGCATGATGCTCCCCCTCGTCCATGATTGCCCGTCAGCTCATCAACAGGGCCCGCAGACTCTCCACATCCAGCCCCTTCACCTCGGACTGGCCGCTCAGGAGACCGTCTGCCAGGGCCCGCTTCTCGTCGTGCAGCGCCACTATCTTCTCCTCCACCGTCTGCTCGCACACCAGCCGGTATACGGTCACCGGCTGGGTCTGCCCCATGCGGTGGGCCCGATCGCTCGCCTGATCCTCCACCGCCGGGTTCCACCAGGGGTCCAGGTGCAAGACGGTATCGGCCTGGGTCAGGTTGAGCCCGGTCCCCCCCGCCTTGAGGCTGATGAGAAACAGGGGCACCGCCTCGTGGCGAAAACGCAGGATGGACTCCTGACGGGACTTGGCGGAGCAGCCGCCGTCCAGATAGCAGTAGTCCCACTGGCGCTGCTCGATGCGGCTGCGCAGCAGGCTCAGCAGATCGACGAACTGGCTGAACACCAGCACCCGGTGGCCACCGTCGATGGCCTCGTCCAGCAGCGCCATGGCCTCGTCCAGCTTGCTGCTGGTCTGGGACCACTCCGGCATCACCAGCTGGGGGGAGCAGCAGAGGCGCCGCAGCCGGGTCAGGCCGCTCAGCACGTGCATCAGGGCCCGGCCATCGGCGCTTTGCACCTGCTGCACCACCTCGCGCCGCGTCGCCTCGTAGAGCTGACGCTCCTCCGGGGAGAGACTGATGTGGTGGATGATCTCGGTCTTGTCCGGCAGCTCTTTCAGCACCTGTTGCTTGAGGCGACGCAGGATGAAGGGGCTGATCACCGCCCGCAGCATCGCCATGTGCTGGGGATCCTTCACCGCCTTGCCGAAGCGGCGCTTGAACTCCCCGAGGCTGCCGAGCAGGCCGGGGTTGATGAAGCTGAACAGGCTCCACAGCTCCCCCAGATGGTTCTCGATGGGGGTGCCGGAGAGGGCCAGGCGAAAATCACCGTCGAGCTGGAACAGCAGCTTGGCGCGCTGGGTGCCGGCATTCTTGATCTGCTGCGCCTCGTCCAGCACCATGCTCGCCCAATGGCGGGACTTGAGGGACTGGGAGAGGCTGCCAAGCATGCCGTAGTTGACCAGGACGATCTGCCCGGCCCTGGCCTCCTGGATCAGCGTCGCCCGCTCGGCGGGGTTGTCGAACACCACTACCTCCAGCTCGGGGGCGAACCGCGCCACCTCTTCCTGCCAGTTGGTGACCACTGACTTGGGTACCACCACCAGGGCGGGGCCCAGGTGCTGGCGCATGCGCAGTACGACGAGCGCCTGCAGCGTCTTGCCAAGGCCCATGTCGTCAGCCAGGCAGGCCCCGAAGCCGTGGTGCGCCAGGGTCGCCATCCAGCGCACCCCCTCCTTCTGATAGTCCCGCAGCGCCGTCAGGAGCTCGGGCGGGCAGCTCACCTCCTGTTGCCACTCCTGCTGCAGGGCGTGCCAGGCGTCGTCTCCCTCCGTGGTAATGACGGAGAGCAGGCGGGTGAGCGGGTAGGCCAGCTTGTGGCTGATGCGCTGCTCGCCGTCCAGCATGGCCCCCAGCACGGTGAGGCGCTCCACCAGCTTGTCGCTCAGCATCAGGCTGGTCTTTTCATCGAGCTGGACGGTGCGCTGACCCGGGGTCAGCTGGCGCAGGATGAGGCGCAGATCGAGGATCTGGTGCTCGTCCAGCGCCAGGGCCCCCTCCACCTGGAACCAGTCCTGGCGCCGCTCGATGCGCAGGCTCAGGGCCGCCTCGTCCAGGCTCTTGAGCCTTGCGCTGTCCTGATGCCAGTGCACGACCACACCGGCGTCCACCAGCTCGGGCAGGGCGTTGACCAGGGTCAGCGCCTGCTCGCCATCCAGCTTCCACTCGATGCCGGGCAGGCCGATGGGCAGCTGGTTGCGAAGCCGCTGGGCCTCCGCCTTCTCGGCGGCCAGATCCCGCTGCCAATAGTGGTACTCGCGGATCCCCTGGCGCACGATGGCCTCCCCCTTGCCAAGGGGCAAGGGGGGCAGTTCGCCCTCGCGGGTCACCAGCTGGACCACCAGCTGCCCCTCCTGCCAGTCCAGCTGGACCGAGGGGACGCCGGGCCAGGGGGCCAGCTCGGCATTGCCCGCAAGCCCCGCCACCTGGCTGTGCCAGGGGAGATCCGGGATGCCATCCAGGACCCGTTGCAGCTCCTCCAGCCCCGCCGGTGGCAGCATCGGAATGGAGGCCAGCGCAGGCAGTCTGTCGACCAGCGCCTGGGGAGTCAGGATCAGCTGCCACAGATCCTGGGCCAGGGGCACGATATGGGCGCCACGGGCCGCGGCAGCCGGGCTCAGCAAGGCGCTCATGTGCGCCTCGTAAGGCGCCTGCTCGCCGGCACCGTCAACCCGCACTATCTGCAGCAGGGGGGCGCTGATGGCCAGTTGAAGCCTCTGCCCCCTGGCATTGAACAGACGCGGGTGGCTCGCCAGGGGCTCCCAGGCGTCTCGCGGCAGCTTGCCCATGTTGCGTGGCAGGGTGCGCACCAGCGCCCAGTCCGCCTCGTCCAGCAGGCTGGCGTACTGGGTGGAGAGCAGGGCCGGATCGACCCGGCGCCCGGCGGTCCACTCCCCCTTGGTGCTCTGCTTCTGGATCTTGCATTCGAGCTCGGGCCCCTCGGCGTGGAGCAGCCAGACCAGCCGCTCCTGCGGCTTGCGCACGCCACTCGAGCGCCCCAGCCCCTGCAACCAGTTGAGCCAGTTGGCCGACGCGGGCGCCTTGCCCTCGTCATCCGGCTCAGCCTCCTCCTGGGTGGCGACACGCAAGGCGTGCAGCGGGGCATGGCGCGCCTCCCTGCCCAGCAGGAGCCGCAGCAGATCCTGGCAGAAGGCCATCAGCCGGTGGCGGGGCTCGGCCGCCAGCACGTGGGAGAGGTCCCACTTGTGCAGTATGGCCACCTGAGGGCTCTGCTCGCCATGGCGCGCGAGAGCGCAGAGATCGAGCCAGAGGTAGCCCCAGTGGAGCTCCTCCGGCGGCAACTGCAGGGTATCGAACAGGCCGACCGCCTGGCCGTGGCGATCACCGGCCCACTGCCCCAGCAGATCCGCCAGCAGAGGGAAGCCATGGCCCAGGCTGCGCTGCCACTTCTTGCGCTGTTCGCTGGCCCGCACGGGATCTGCCTGTTGCAGCCAACCCAACCAGAGCAAGGCGCTAAACATCCTGGGCCAGGAGGCGGCTCCCTCCCCCCGCCACTGATCGAGGGCCCCCAGGAGCCGCTCGAGCAGGGGCCCTTCATCCCCCTGCTCGGCCAGCCGCTGCAGCGCCGGCCAGTGAGTGATCACCTCGCCGTCGAGCGAGCCGCAGAGCCAGGCCCACTCGGCGGACAGCGCATCGGCCTGCGCCGTCAGTGCCGGACCACAGGCTGCGACCATCGGGGTCAGCGGCCAATTCGCGTCCGGCTCCGCATCCAGCAGGGTCTGCAGGGCGAAGTGTTCCAGCAGCAGGGTTTGCCAGGCCGGGCTCGAGCCCGGCAGCAGGCGGTGGGCATCGGGCAGATCCAGCAGGCTCAGAAGGTCGGCATTCGAATAGTAGGACGGGATCTGCCCCGCCTCCCCCAGACAGAGCTGGCGCACCACCCCTTGGGCCATCTCCTGGCCCGTGACCGAGGGCACCCGGCTCCAGTCCGGCATGGGGCACTCCCCCGCTCGCACCGCCAGGATCAGGGTCAGGGTTCCCTCCGCCGTCAGGCTCCACTGCTGCTCCGTACGCTGTCGGATCAGCCCCAGGTGTTGCAACCGGTTCAAGGTGTCGGTCAGCGTTCGCTCGGGCGTGTGCTGCGGGTACAGCGTGTCTTGCAGGTAACGAGTGCTGGCGGCGCGCTGCAGTTGCAGCTCGCTGAGCAGGGCATGGCAATCCGAAGAGAGGGTGAAGGCTGACATCGGAACTCACGGGCAGATGCAAAGGCGGAATTTTAACGGGAAAGCGGCGGCGGCTCGACCCTTAAGGATCAAATAGTGCAAAAAAAGCGGAGGATAATGCCGGATGGGTCGCACACCAGAAGGTTGGCCGGCGCAATAAAAGAGGCGCCGCAGCGCCTCATGAGGGGGGGATCTGGCTTGGCGCTCAGCCTTCTAGCTGTGCCAGGCGGGCCTCCAGGGCCTGCAACTGCGCCTTGAGGGTCGCAACCTCCTCCTCCAGGGCCGTCAGCCTGTCCGCCGCCGGCGAGGCATAATTGCCGGCAACGGGCATCTGCTCGGCCAGGGCATCCAGATCTATCTCCCCGCTGAACAGGTGGGCGTAACGGGACTCCCGCTTGCCCGGCTCCCGGGGCAGCTTGACCACATAGGGGCCGCGCTCGATGAGCCCGGCCAGCACCCCGTCCACCTCGGTCACGTCGTCGAAACTGCACAGGCGATTGGTCCGCGAGCGCAGCTCACCCGGGGTCTGCGGGCCGCGCAGCAGCAGCTCGCAGACGATGCCGAGCTCCTGGGTAGTGAACTTGAGCTCGCCAAATTCGGTGTTGCAGAAGCGGTGCTGGTAGCGGGGCACCCGGGCGTTGAAACCGGCGGTATTGACCACCAGACGGCGGCGGATCAGTTCGTCGATCACGGCGCGGATGTCGAGCTCGGCTAGCTCCAGCACGGGCTCACGGTTGCTCTTCTGGTTGCAGGCGTTGACCAGCGCATTGAGCGAGAGAGGGTACTGATCCGGCGTGCAGATCTCTTTCTCAATCAGACAGCCGATAACGCGAGCCTCCAGCGGGCCAAGTACTATCTCCATGTCATACTCCCTTGCCAAACAAGACGTTAAGACGGTTATCTTAGCCAAGGCGTGCCCGCCGTCCAGCAGAGAACCCCATTTTTGCGAGCCGATGACCCCCTTGCTGCAACCTTGAGCAATCCGCCACTGCCGGCACTGCCCTAGAGCGACTTGTCGACCCGGGTATCCGCCCCCATGGTCAGGATGCGCACCCTCTCCCCCTTGGCAAAGGTGAGAACAGGATCCTGCTCCTGCACGACGCTCAGCACTTTTCCTGCCTCCGTCTTGATCAGGAGCTCGACCCTCGGCTTGTTCTGAACACTGTCCCCCTGGCGGCGCCGCGAGACCTCGGCCCCCGCGACGGCACCCACTGTGGTCGCGACTGTCTGGCCTGAGCCACCGCCAAACTGGCTGCCCACGGCGGCGCCAAGCGCCGCGGCTCCCAGGGTGCGAAGGGGACGGGCCCCGCTCTGGTGAGATGCCGCCTGGGTGATGAGACGGCTCTCCTGCACTGTGCCGTATTCCACCACGGCGCAGGTGCCCGCAAGCGTGGGCGGCCCCATCAGGGTGAACAGGCTGATGACGATGAATGCACTCTTCTTCACGATATCGGCTCCGGTAACAGTCAAGACGCGATGGCACCGCCTTGCCGCGGCCAGCCATCCCCCTCGGGAGGCTACCTCATCCAAGCTGACTGCCAGCTTGCCCTGGGTAGAAATGATCACGGCCGCAAAGCGGCCGTGATGGAGATCCCGAGTGCTGTCACACCGGACTATGAAGAGGGTGCACGCTCCAGCGTCGCGGCAACCGGTTTGGCCGCCGAGCCTGTGAGCAAGGGCTCACCCGGATAGAGCATCAGGGCTTCGGTGCGCAGGCGCTCAGCCTCCCCACTGCGACCCAGAGCATTGAGGGCGATCACCATGTTGGCGTAGATGTTGGCCCTGGGGGTGTGGCGCACGAATGCCCTCCCCCAGTCGAGATAGGCCTCCAGCTCGACCTTGTTGTTGGCCTGCAGGCCCACCATGAGGCGCACCGCATTCACGTCAAACTCCACCCGGGCCAGCCAGGCCATGGGATTGACGATGTCGAGCAGGAGTGCCGGCTGTTTGTAACCGCCCCGCTCATATTTGGTCACCACCCAGGCCGTGTGAATGGCCGTCAGCATAAAGGGCACGACGATGAGGGGAATGGCGATAGCCGCGAAGCGCAACAAGAGCCAAGGGCGACAGACATATTCCCGCCAATTCGCATGCTCCTGCTCCTCCACTTCCGCATCCACCACGTGGATAAGCAGCAACAGCGCCCACCACAGGGCAATGGCGTGGTAGAACGGGTATTCGGTCTGGGTATGCAGCAGGATGGGGGTCACCAGCGCCAGCAAGGCGGTGCCTTTGACCCAGCCAGCCCGACTCACACGCCACAGCAAGGCAACCCCCATCAGCACCATGCCCACCATGGGAGCCAGGCCCCCTTCCACCGCCCAGTAGAGAAACTCGTTGTGGGGGTGATCGAGGTTGTATTCGATCTGCACCATGGCCGGGTTCAGCGCCTTGTCGGCCATGTAGTGATGGAGGAACACCGACTCAAAGCTGCCATAACCCCAGCCGGTCCAGGGTGTCTCTGCGATAAGCTTGGCAGCGTAAGGCCAGTAGATGGAGCGCATGCCGCCGGATTGATATGCTTCCAGTCCACGCTTGGCCCCTGACAACCCGTACAGAGATAGCAGTCCCAGGGCGATGCCCAACCCAACCAGCGCCAGGACCCTGCCCAGCAGGTGCTGGCGATAGAGCTGCGGAACAAGCAAGAACAGTGCCAGCAGCCCACCCAGCTGCCCCACCCGGGATTGCAACACCACCAGCAACACCGACGTCGCCAGGATCACACCATAACGCAATCCCTTGAGCCAGGGATTGGCGTGCCCCCTCATCTCCAGCCAGATGGCCAGCGACAGACCGGTCGCCATAAAACTCGCCATCACGTTGGGCTGCTGAAAGATACCGTAAGGCCGGTTGACCCGGGTGTCGTAGCCTATCCAGTTACCGGGTACCAGCAGGTAGTACTGCACCAGGCCGAGCAGCGCTTCGATGGCCACGGCACCGAGCAGCAGATAGAGCAGCCTGTCGCGCGCCTCTCTATCAAACCGCCACTGATAGAGGCTCACCAGAAACAGCAGCCCGGCAAACAGCCCCAGCAGACGGGGAATGGCGTAGTCCTTGAGCTCAAAGCCTGGATAGGCCATGGGCAACAGCAGCAGCAAACCTGCAAGCCACAGTGTCATCAGCAGCGGCGAGGCGATCAACCGCTGGTTGAGGGTTACCTGCCACAGCCCCAGCGCCATAATCAGACTCGAAAAGATCCAACCCCAGGCATTGAATGGCAGATAGAGCCCGGCACCGCCGGGATTGTGCATAAAGAAATGCATGCCAAGCAGCCAGTACAGCGCGCTGGCCACCACAAAAGCCCTTGCAGTTGACGTCATCTTCCCTGACCCCACTCACTCATGTTCATCACTCCACCCAAGAAAAAAAAGGGGGGCAGAGCCCCCCTTGATTAATCTAATAACGATTATGCCTGCTCTGGCTCATGCTTGCGAAAAGCATGGCGCACCAGCACGATTCCCACGCCCAGCATGCCGCCAAGCAGAGTGGCCAACACCACGACCAAGGGACGCTTGGGCTTGTCACGGCTCAAGGGCTCGCTTGGCGAGGCTAAGTAGGAGAAAGAGTTGAACGGCAGTTTCTCGGGCTTGATAGCCTGAAGGCTGCTCAGTTGTAGGCGAAGAGCACTCAGGGCCGGGTTTAATATATCAGGATTCTTGATCTCCTTTAAAACCTTGAGTTTTTCCGCCAACGCGCGAGCCCCTAATTCGATGGCAAAACCATCGCGGACATTGAGATTCTCGACCGGAGAATCGATCCCTGCTGCTTGACTGATACGCAGGCTGTATGAGGTACGCTGTATGTCATCTTCCAGCTGCTTGAGAGTATCGGCCTTTGCACTCTCATACTGGGTTTGCAACGTCTTGAGCCTGTTCTGCCAGATGGTATCGAGCTCCTTGCCCTTGACTGCCGACTCCTGCTGCTGGACAAAGGCGATATATTGCTCCAAGCGAACCTTGGCTTCCACTGCGGTGTCGGCAGCGAAGGAGAGGGTGACATCCTCTCGCAACTTGTCCGGAGCCTTGGCGCTGATCCCCTCAGCCATCGCCCTGAGTAACAACCGCTTGCCTTTCGGGTCGCTGACATTGGCCTGCGCCACTTTGGCGTCAAGATAGCCTTGTTCAATCAGGAACTGGCTCTTGTTATCGAAACTATTGAAATTATTCACGAAGTTTTCATAAAGCGCCTTCTTCTCGAAGGCGGTGAAGGCGGTCTCTGGAACTTGGGCATTCATCAACTGGTTGATATTGAGTTCAAGAGACTCTGTCTCCTTGAGGGTAGGCTGTTTGATCTCGGCCTGACTGACCCAGACTTGGGGAGCCAGCAGGGCATAGGCAACACCTGCCATTGCAAACAGAACCGTGACCAGCAGGATCAGCAGTTTCTGGCGCCAAAGCACCATAATCAATTCGCGCAGATCAATTTCATCTGAAGCAGTTTGCCAACCCTGTGGCAGCTGAACACCAGAGCCTGGAGTTATCTCTTTGTTGGTCATAACGACTGTCGTTTCCTAATTAGTTCAGAGAGTGAATAAAAGGGGTCTGAAGATCTTTGTCAGACAAGAATGGGGATTATTTTCTAAAAGAGGACAGTAAAGATGCAGCTCAGAATAGCTGGAGTATCATTCCCCACATCCCAAAAGAGTAAACTATTTCAGCTACATAATATTTAGCGAGCCCCAAAGCCAGTCAAGATTGTACGGATAGTCTTAAACACAATCAAAACATCCAACCAAAGCGAGAAGTGTTTGATGTAATAAAAATCGTGCTCAATTTTGATGCGGGTATCATCGGCATCGGCGGCATAACCATGTACTACCTGTGCCCAACCACTGATCCCCGGTCGCACGATATGACGATATATATAGAAGGGAATCTCCCGCTCGAACTTATCGACAAAGGCGCGCTGCTCCGGCCTTGGGCCGATCAAGCTCATATCCCCTTTCAGCACGTTAAAGAACTGAGGCAACTCATCGATGCGCAGCTTGCGGATAACTTTACCCACTCGCGTCACCCGCGCATCACCCGCTTGGGCAAACTGAGCCCCCGCCTTTTCTGAATCCTTGCACATACTGCGGAATTTATAGATACAAAAATCCTTATTGCCCTTGCCTACCCGATTTTGCAAAAACATCACCGGCCCCGGACTTTCCAGCTTAATCAGAATGGCAGTAAGCAGCATAATGGGGGAAACCAGTGGAATAGCAATAAGTGAGGCCAATATATCGAGCACTCGTTTGACAAAAGAATAAAGTGGAGATGGCAATAAAGAACCCAATTGGTTCTCATGCAAATGATCCACCTTTACGCGACCAGTCAATGATTCGTAAGCCTGTTTAATATGATAAACGGGGATATGAGAGAGTGCACAACGCGCCAGAAAACGTTCCCAGTCGCCTTCCAGGGCAGGATCTCTTAAATCGGCAACAACTGCATCATACCTGACCCCGACCATATCCGGTTTGTCCAGCTTACGCCACTCAACACCGTCAATATGCATCAGTGCCTTATATTCACCGACGGGAATAACAGCATACTTTAAGCGCCGATAGCGACGACCAATAAAATAAGCCGCCCAGCATCCTAGCATCGTCAATACATATGACTCAAAGATCATCTGTCGGCTATAGTCGAGACGAACAAAAAGTAATACCCCAACTAATAAGCCATACATAGCGGTTACTGTCGGGAGCATAAATGCTGCCGGGCTAGCACCGGGGTAGCGCAAAAAACGATACAACACGGTCTCTATCAATAAAAAGGTAACAAATACCCCTACTAAAGTATTCACGCGTGCAGAATCTAGATAGAACCAGAACTCCCAGCCCCAGCGATCCAATGCAGGAACTAAAACGGAAACAAATGTCCCGACAAGTAATAAAAAAATAGGATTCAATAAAACACGCTCGAACCAGCGTGAGTGGCGACGTTGATAACTCACAGAGACCTCTTAGTAGCTTAACTTATTTCAACAGACTTAATTAAGCTCGTGAAACACGCAAAATTCAGCCAAAAAAAATGATACATTTTAAATTAAAAAATATTCAACAACAAGACAACTGCCAACGCTATTTTATCTCGAGTTCTACGCCTTAATTTATTAAGGTTCATAAAAAGATAGAGATTACCAAAATAACCTCTCATTAATCCATTTTTTACAACCGATGTGTCTTCTAACCCTAATATTGTGGCAATGTTAATAATTTGATTCCTATACCACTTATCATTAATTAATCGTAATCTTTTTCTTGCCGCAACGAAACTATTATTAGTTCCAACCTGGTTATCCTGATGCTGACGATATCGCATACTAGGATTCGGATCGATATACCAGCTATAGCCATTGCGCCTGGCAAACGCGTATATCAGCCAATCATGTAAAGACACCTTTCTTACTATTATTTCATGATTTTTTCTTAACCATTCTTGGAAAGCAATACCTAACTCTTGCCTGATGACATAAGTACAGCCCGGCCCTGCAGCTTCGAATAAATAATCCCAATGCCGTTGTGGCTGTGCCTTATCAATAAGAATTTCACGACCATCCTCCCAAAATGCAGTTACATTTGATGAATAAGCATCAGCCCTATTTTTAGTTATTGAATCAAGTGCATGAATAAGTTTACGAGGACTCCAGACATCATCTTGATCAGCAAAGGCCACATAATCATAGCAATCAAAATTTACAGATAATATTAATTTAAAAAAATTTTGACCAGCACCGCCAGAAGGCTGCGATACAGGAAAACTGAACACATTAGTATATTTACTACATAAGTTCTCAACAATTACATCTGTCCCATCCACAGAAGGATCCAAACGAACAAATATGTCTACAAAAATATCTTCTTGGGAAAGGATAGTCTCTATTTGCTCTTCTATATATCTTGCACCGTTATATGCAGCCAGGAGGACACAAAATCTATACATACTTAAAGCCTACCAATTTAATTAATTCAAATAAGTGTCGAGATAAAATCGTGAGCTTACCTATTATTGAAGTGATTTTATTATTTATCATAATATTTTTTTAACCTAGCACCTCAGGGTGGGTATGTGATCCTTTTGTTAACAGGCGATTGGTTTTTTTGGATGCCCGCCATGAGGACAATTTCTAGGGAAGGTGCGAACAAGTCCTTGGCGTGGGACCATGGCCTAATTGATAGCAGGGATGAGGTTTAGCATGAATCGATTTCACAGATAGCTAGTTTAATGGTAACCACTGCAAAACTCACAGAGAGATATTTTTGGCCTACATGGGCGCTTTGCTCCCATGGCCCAAGGTGCACGGCATCATTCAACCCGGTTATCTAAAGACTGGTAACGGTCGTCATACATGTCCACCCAACACCATGCTACATATTCACTGCACGCAGCAGTAGTACAATCGCCAGCTATGACACTATGGAAAGCGCTCTCTACGAGATTGCGTCCATGGATCCGTTTGTCAAACGATAGCTAGGCCTAGCATACCTAACCGCACTACCATCATGAAGTGCCGCCATCTACTAGAGCAGTGCCAACTGGCATGCCAGCCCTTCGACGCCGTAAACCAGTGGATCTCTGAAGCAGGCATCATGATGAAGCAAGATACGCTGGTCGATGTCCCCATCATCGAGACCCTCAGCGCCACCAAAAACAAGCGTGAAGAGCATGCCCCCCCCCCGAGATGCACCAGACCAAGAAAGACAATCAGTAGTTTTTCGGCATGAAGGTCCATATTGGCATTGATGCCAACAGTGGGCTCACCCACGGTCTGCGGACCACACCAGCCAATGAGTATGACCTCAATCTGGTGGGTCATCTGCACCATGACAAGAGAGAGTTCGTGTTCGCCGATGCCTGGATAACAGGGAGCAGAAAGCCGTGAGGAACTGGCTGATGTGAAGGTTGAGTGGGCTGTTACAATGTGTTCTGGAAAGCTTAAGTCCAGTATCCGTGCCAAGGTGGATCACCTGTTACGACTTATCAAAAGCCAGCTTTACTTGTGAAAGCACGGTATAAGGGGTTGTACAAAAACAACTGTTGTCTGCCGATCTTATTCACGCTGACGAATCTGTTTCTAGTAGATCAGATGATACGGACATGTGATGGTAACGCCTTCTTTTCGAGGTTTACCTAGAAAGGAAGGCGTCATGGTGCAACAAACCGGATTTTTTAGTCAATTACATCCGAATTTTGGAGTAATTAATCTTTAAATGTAGGCATGTTGCTCACGATAAAGATGTGTCCCACTTATTCGCACTTTCCTCAGCAGTTGACCTCTTCTTCCCTATGCACCATGGGCATTGCATGGTGATGTTCCCGAAACTTATTAGTGGCAATTTTTGCAATAATTTCAGGAGATTTAGAAATGTTGATGGTTTGGTAAAGATTGCATGAACTGCTCCAGAACTTATAAACATACGCTATATGGACTTGGTTGTTATCATTATAAGTCCATCTATAGATCCCAAACGAAAAAAGTATTCACCAACACGCTTCGGGAACAGCACTCATTGCCCTTACTCTTTGAATTCACGTATACGTTTATGGAGCTGCATCATGGTAGTGGCCAAACATGTCATCGATATAATTAACGACCATCTCGTCATGGAACAATAAGAATTAATATATAAATCCATTTTCAACTAGCTATTTAATGCAAGATGGCTAAACTTGAATTTATAAACACCACCAAGACGGGAAAAGATGCGAGGATATATAGAATTTTAGATTCTTTTTTAAATGCCCCCACAGCATAGGAGAACAATAATGCATCAAATAACGAAAATAATTCATGCAACCGTATCGCTAATGAGTCAACATCTCTAAAAAAAGCAAATAACAACATACCAAAAAATGATAAACTACCAAAAATGAAGACTCTCTGGTCATTAGCTAACGAGTAACTAGAGAAAATGACCATAAGTAATATGACCTTAAAAATCAGATACGAGTTAAGCAAACTCAAAGTAGTTACTTCATAATTACCATTTACATAGTCTGAAACCCTCTCTCCAAATAATGGCAATCCTAGCAGAACTGATACATCAAACTTGAATAAAATTGCACATAAAAAAACCATATAAAAACTTAAAAAAACCGACTTCCTTTTATATTTACTTAATATAATGGATACAAGAAAACAAAAACATATAATAATTACAGATAAATGAAAAAGTGATGAGCATGCAAATGCTAAAAGAGCTTTTTTCTTATGTCCATGTAAGTAATAAATAACACCAAGAGTTGCGAGTGGTATCGCAACAGCAGCACGAAATTGGGTTCCTTCCAATAAAATAAAAAACTTACAAAAATAAAAAACAAAAAACAGTGTTAACATAGACACAGAAAAATTCAACACTGACAATAATTTCATTTTAGCCCAAGCAGAAACTAATACATAAAAGACCACTAACCCAATCACGCCAAAACTAAAAAAATTACTAACTCTAGAAACAATATAAAACATTGGATCTTTGATTGTAAAAGATGAACCTATTTCATTTTCAACCGACAATGAGTACCAGTCAGCATAATTATTAAAATCGCGAGACTGTGTGAAATCGTAAAAAAACAGAAAAGAAAAATAAAACACAATGATTATAAAGAAGTAAAGCTTATTGTATGATAATTTAACCATTAATCTTACCCATCTTCCCTAAAATACCATCGCGATAGCCACTAAAACAAAATTTAGCTTTGTTAAGTATGTCCTTTTCACACAGAATAATTCTTACTGAATTATAAAACGTGGCAATTAAATCAAAAACAAACCACGACGGTACTTTTTTTGCGTATTTTCTGTACATATATATTGAGTTTCTGGCTATGTAATAACGTCTAAAAGCTGAATGATTAGTTGCAACAAAATCGACACCTAAAATTGTTTTTAGCTTCTTGTCCCCTAAGTTATGAGTTAATATTGCATCTTTAGCAATCCCTATTTTATAATCATTTACAATAAGGCGCATGCAGTATTCAGTATCGACATAATCAATAAATAGATCCGTTATAAAAAAACCAAGCTTATGTAAGACATCTAGATTAGTTAGCGCTCCAGAAGTTATCACAACTAATACCTTATCATCATCAGATATTTCATTTGGTTCTTTTCTACTAAAAGTGAATTTTTTCTCTTCTATTAAGTATTTGCATGCTTTACTGCATGCATTTTGGTTAATTATATTTGGTGCTACTATAGCAACCTTTTCACCATATATCTCAATCAATGCATCACGCTTACGCAGCAATAGACTAACCATTTCAGAATCTGGTGTGCTATCTTGATCAAATGTTATACACCATTCATAACCCATACTTAAGGCAAGCTTTGCTCCAACATTAAGTGAGTTAGCAATTCCCAGATTCTCTTTAGAAATCACGATGTCAACATTTTTAAGTCTCATGCCCCTCAATTGTTCCAACTTAGATACATCATGGCTTCCATCATCCACTATTATTAGGTAGTCAACTAGCGACGATATTAGAATGGCATTACGCATTGCATGCTCATCAAAGTTAAACGCTGCAACGATTCCACAGACTGTGTTTTTTTTATCATTTCTGTCTTGTTGTACCATAATATACCCACTAGATTAAATCATATTAAAGTAAGAGAATTAAAAATTAGAAAGAAACAGTACACTTTCTACACTTGCTCAATAAATATTAATAGATAAACTTTTCATACACGTTTATCTATATAAAAAACCAAGTACTACAAATGAAACTTTCAAATCACCCTAATTATAGGGTGACGACGTTGTAATAAGGTAAACGCAAGATATGTTGTAAATGCTTTTTATAATCTGCGCGAATAGATATAATGATTGCTATGAACTAATGTTTAATTGTTTAAAATTAATAATAGCTACTTTGATATCTGTCCAAATAAATCTAGCGTTTGCTTTTCAAAAATCAAACGCTCGTTCTTAATATTAATTCTATACTCTTCAAAGTCATCTATTGTTGTTTCATATGAATGGATTGCATCGCACAACACTGATTCAACTTGATTTATAAAATCCAAAGATGATTCTTGTATTTTGTATTTAGGCGGAACCGGAATATCAAACTTGTTCTTTGCACTTCCTTGCGTCCCAGTAATTACTACACAATACGCCATTGCCGCTTCACGTGGGATTCGATCTTTTCCTGGATGGTTTCCAAAATCAATATATACTTTTGCTCGCTCGAGCAGCTCAGCTACTTGAGCTGATGTCATGTTTACAATTGGAACAAATTTGTAACCAGGTAAGTTTTCTATTATTTTTTTTGTGATTTCAATTCCCTTTTTTGGATTAAAACAGATTATGTCCTCCTTCAGTGATAAATTAACTGATTTATTTAAATGCTCTTCATTTAAAAAATCTGAAAGCATATCAGATTTATAGCCTTTATCTAAAAGAAACTCTTCTGCATATTTACTTTGAACTAAATGTTTATAGCCCTTCAATCCATCGAGTCTAATTTGTACTGGTTCGGAATTCTTATGATTTAAAAATCTTTTGATCATCCCTTTGATAGATTCATTAAAGCCCTTCGGAAATTTCTCAAAATAGTTATCGACTGAGAGCCACCATATATATTTGGTCGCACTGCCAAATTTTTTTGCATATCCAGTAAAAATCTCAGGTATGACAACACAATCATTATCCATAAAATCTACTGAGCAGTACTTTGCAACTTTAATGTTATACTTTAAATAGGGCTCAGGAATAATAAAATCAACATTAAAAGGTGAATATATAATACTCGCGTCACATCCAGCATTATTTAAAGTAGAAACAAATTGATGTAAGAGTTCAGGCCCTCCTGTTACGGTGTTTCCGGGGCAAATAACATATATCTTTCTCATTACAAATCCTTAACAGTATTTAATGCGCTTCTTATAACCTGATGCATGTCATAATATTTATATTCTGCAAGGCGCCCCCCAAAAATTACGTTTTCAGTTTTGGTTAGCTCACGATATTGTTTGAATAATTGCATATTCTTATCATCATTTATGGGATAATAAGGCTCATCACCAGGTTTCCATTCGGAAGGGTACTCCTCAGTAATTACGGTTTGCTTTGTGTTTACTGGATCAAAATGCTTATGCTCAATAATCCGAGTAAATGGAACATCCCTTTCCGTATAGTTGATAACAGCATTCCCTTGAAAATTTTCTTCTTGTAAGATCTTAGTTTTAAATTCTAATGATCTATACTCAAGCCTTCCTAACTTATTATCAAAATATTTATCAATTGGACCAGTGTAAATAACATTGTTTGCCAAAACCATTAATTCTTCTTTTTGAGCTAAAAAATCAACATTCAATCTAACTTCAACACCAGCTAACATTTCTTCAATTAACTTTGTATAGCCACCAATTGGAACACCTTGATATTTATCAGAAAAATAATTGTTATCATATACATATCTTACTGGAAGACGTCTAATTATAAATGAAGGTAGATCTTTACAGTCGCGCCCCCATTGTTTTTCTGTATAACCCTTAATAAGCTTTTCATAAATATCACGCCCAACCAAGGATATAGCTTGCTCTTCAAGGTTGGCTGGTTCTTTTCCATCCATCTCTTTACGCTGCTCTGCAATTTTTGCGGTCGCCTCAGCAGGCGTTTTGGTGCCCCATAATTGATAAAATGTATTCATATTAAAGGGAAGATTGTACAGCTTACCCTTATAATTTGCTAAGGGGCAATTGGTAAAGCGGTTGAATTCGACAAACGAATTAACATATTCCCATATCTCTTTATCATTGGTATGAAAAATATGAGCGCCATATTTGTGAACCTGTATTCCACCTTGATTTTCGGTATAAACATTACCACCGATATGATCGCGCTTTTCAATCACCAAAACCGACTTACCACGTTTATGCAGCTCATGTGCACATACAGCACCAAAGAGGCCGGCACCGACAATTAGATAATCATATTTCATTTGTAATTCTCACACTGACTTTCGATACAAAGGAATTTTTTTATACCAAATAAATATAAGCATCATGAGTGTCACTGAACTTTCAGTAAAAAGTACGACCCATGCGGCACCCGCCTCTTTCCAGAAAAATGAAAATGGAAAAATCATTGCGAGGCACAATATTCCGGAGCATATCAAAACACCGCTAAATGCCTTATTAAACCCAAGGACAAGCATGGTCTGGATCCCTAATACATTACTGACGGAGACCAAAAATGGACAAAATGCCAATATATAGAGAACTGTCACTGAGGACTGATACAACTCCCCGTATAATAAACTTACTCCAAATGGGGCACAAATAATAATGGACAGGCTAAGCAGTAGACCGCCAAGGCTAAAATACTGCAGTAAATTCCTTAAAAATACAAAGGCTAACTCAGGCTGAGTGACCATTAGACTATTTATTCTTGGATATAGCGCCTGTGAGATAGGTAATAAAAGACCTTGTACGGCTTGGCGTAACTTATCAGCAGCGACAAAATACCCAACAGCGATTGGCCCTGCCACAAACCCTAGCACTACTGTAATACTCGTCGTATACAGGCTAACAGCCGCTGTCGATAAGAAAACATGCCACCCATCCCGATACTCTGCGACGATGCGTTTACACTCAATTTTTTCAAACAAAATCCATTTTTTTTGCCATAGAACAAAAATTGAAATCAGACCACCAAAAATTGCTGTCACACTCGTAATCGCAGCCGCAATCCATGCGTCACCTTCACCTTTGACGAAAATAAAAATCAACGGGATTGATGCCGCTCTAGATAGAATATTGGCAAGAGAACTGAATCCCATTTGCTCTTTCCCTTGGAATAACCATACGGGGAAAAGAATATTTCCGATAACAAGGCCATATGCTGCCAATATAACATCTTGCTGCATTTTAAGATATGGAACAGCATGGCAGGCAATGACGAGAATGAATATACCCAATATAGCCAGCATACCTTTACATATAATAACATGCCAAAATATTCTACTCACCTCGAATTTATCAGACGAGTACATCGCAACTTTACGTGATGCAGACAAATTAAACCCATAATCAGCTATCAAACAAAAATATTGTATGAATGCAATAGAAAAACCGAGAACACCGTATGATTCAGGGCCAAGCGTCTTAACGAGATAAGGCAATGTAATTAAAGGGATGAAATAATTCATCCCCTGAATCCCAAAGAGGGACACAATATTGTTTATTATTTTTTTATCCACAAGAATCACTTTCTAACGTATTTTATAAACAAGCCGCATCTTTTAGGAAACTACCTTGTAAATCTTTCGAAGATAGCTGTGGCTGAAATTCAAATGGCCATTCAATGGCGATATCTGCATCGTCCCACTTTATGCAGGCCTCGCTTTGAGGGGCATAATAATTGGTGGTCTTGTACAAGAACTCAGCAGTGCTGGTCAACGTAATAAAACCATGAGCGAACCCTTCAGGAATCCACAGCTGACGCTTGTTGTCGCCAGAAAGATGTACACCCACCCATTGGCCAAATGTTGGAGAGCTTTTTCTGATATCAACCGCCACATCAAACACTTCACCTGCAACACAGCGCACCAGCTTTCCCTGGACATGGGGAGGCAACTGATAGTGCAGTCCACGCAATACACCCTTGCTGGATTTGGAGTGATTGTCTTGGACAAAATTCACGCTACGGCCAATGGCCGCTTCAAACTGCGGTTGATTAAAGCTTTCAAAGAAGAACCCGCGTTCATCGCCAAAAACCTTGGGCTCGATGATTTTTAAGTCGGGGATTTTAGTGTCGATTATGTTCATTTTTTCTCGAGAATAGGGATTGGGGAGCTGGGGATGGAAGTAGGAAGGAGACGTCAGTGACAAATCCCGATTCACTACTCCCTTTTCACTTACTGACAATCTTCAGCAGATATCGCCCATAAGCATTCTTAGCTAAAGGAGTAGCCAAGTCTCTTACCTGAACCGCATCGATAAACCCCTGTCGATAGGCAATCTCTTCCGGACACGCGACTTTCAATCCCTGACGGGTCTCGATGGTCTGAATAAAGTTGCTCGCTTCAATCATACTTTCATGTGTGCCGGTATCCAGCCACGCATAACCACGGCCCATCATGGCCACCGACAGATTGCCTTGCCCCAGGTAGATCTGGTTCACATCAGTGATTTCCAGCTCACCACGCGGCGACGGCTTCAGACTCTTGGCGATCTCCACCACGCTGTTGTCGTAGAAATAGAGGCCGGTCACTGCATAGTTGCTCTTGGGCTCCAACGGCTTCTCTTCCAGTGAAATAGCGGTGCCTTGCTTATCAAATTCCACCACTCCATAACGCTCCGGGTCATGCACATGGTAGGCAAAAACGGTGGCGCCACTCTCTTTGGCCGCGGCCGCCTCCAGCTGTTTCTGCAGGTCGTGGCCATAGAAGATGTTGTCACCCAGCACCAGCGCACAGGGGTCTGAGCCGATAAACTCTTCACCCAGAATAAAGGCTTGTGCTAACCCGTCCGGGCTTGGTTGTACCTTGTATTGCAAATTCAGACCCCACTGGCTGCCATCACCCAGCAATTGCTCAAAACGGGGAGTATCTTGCGGCGTGCTGATGATCAAAATATCGCGGATCCCCGCCAGCATCAGGGTGCTGAGCGGGTAGTAGATCATCGGCTTGTCATAGATAGGCAGCAGCTGCTTGCTCACCGCCATGGTCACCGGATAGAGACGGGTGCCTGAGCCACCGGCCAGAATAATGCCTTTACGTTTGGTCATGATGCTTGTTTCTTATTTTTAAATTGCAAAAGAAAAGGGTGGCTTGCGGCCAGACCTTTTACGTTTTGTCCCTGCCAGCCAGGGAGGCAGTCACTACATCCCTGGCCAGTAATTTACTTGCCGAGGATCTCGGTCAACATCCGCTCCACACCGACGGTCCACTCCGGCAGCACCAGATCGAAGGTGCGCTGGAATTTGCCGGTATCAAGGCGGGAGTTATGGGGGCGTTTAGCCGGAGTCGGGAAGGCGCAGGTCGGCACTGCATTGAGTTGTGTCACCGCCAGTTCAACGCCAGCCTCTCTGGCTTTGGCAAACACCAGCTGGGCGTAGTCAAACCAGGTGGTGGTACCGGAGGCAATCAGATGGTACAGCCCGGCGACCTCGGGTTTGCACTGCGCCACGCGGATCGCATGGGCGGTGCAATCGGCCAGCAACTCGGCGCCGGTCGGAGCGCCGAATTGGTCATTGATGACCGACATTTCGCTGCGCTCCTTGCCAAAGCGCAACATGGTCTTGGCAAAGTTGGCCCCCCGAGCGGCGTAAACCCAGCTGGTGCGGAAGATCAGGTGACGGGAACAAAGCGCGGCCCCTTGCTCACCCGCCAGCTTGGTTTCGCCATAGACGTTGAGCGGGGCGGTTGCATCGGTTTCCACCCAGGGGCGCTCACCGCTGCCATCGAAGACATAGTCGGTGGAGTAATGCACTAACCAGGCACCCAATGCTTCCGCTTCTTTGGCTATCGCTGCCACGCTGATTGCGTTAAGCAGCTCGGCAAATTCCTGCTCGCTTTCGGCCTTGTCGACTGCGGTGTGGGCTGCGGCGTTGACTATCACGTCCGGCTTGACCAGACGTACCGTGTCGGCCACCCCGGCCGGGTTGCTGAAATCACCGCAATAGTCAGTGGAGTCAAAATCAACGGCCGTGATGCGCCCCAGCGGCGCCAGTGCTCGTTGCAGCTCCCAGCCTACCTGACCGTTTTTGCCAAACAGCAGAATATGCATCAGGCACGCTCCCCGTAATTCTGCTCAATCCAGGATTGGTAGGCACCGCTCTTGACGTTGCTGACCCACTGCTGGTTATCCAGATACCACTGCACGGTTTTGCGAATACCCGACTCGAACGTTTCTTGCGGTTGCCAGGCAAGCTCGGCGCTCATCTTGCTGGCGTCAATGGCATAACGGCGATCATGACCGGGGCGGTCAGCCACATAGGTGATTTGATCGCTATAGGAGCCATCCTTGGGCACCATCTCGTCCAGCAGATCGCAGATGGTATGAACGACGTCCAGATTCTGTTTCTCGTTATGACCGCCGATGTTGTAGGTCTCGCCGATCACACCTGTGGTGACCACGGTATAGAGCGCGCGGGCGTGATCTTCCACATAGAGCCAGTCACGGATCTGGTCGCCCTTGCCATAGACAGGCAGCGGCTTGCCATCCAGCGCATTGAGGATGACTAGCGGGATCAGCTTCTCGGGGAAGTGGAACGGGCCGTAGTTGTTGGAACAGTTGGTGACGATGGTCGGCAGGCCGTAAGTACGGCGCCAGGCGCGCACCAAATGGTCACTGGAGGCCTTGGAAGCAGAATAAGGACTGCTGGGGGCATAGGGGGTGGTTTCGGTAAAGAGCGGCAGCGCTACACCGGGGGCTACTTCATCCGGATGGGGCAGGTCGCCATATACCTCGTCGGTGGAGATGTGGTGGAAACGGAAGGCCGCCTTGCGTACCTCGTCAAGACCGTTCCAGTAGGCGCGAGCCGCCTCCAGCAGCATGTAGGTACCGACGATATTGGTCTCGATGAAGTCGGCAGGGCCGGTGATGGAGCGATCAACGTGGCTCTCGGCCGCCAAGTGCATCACGGCGTCCGGTTGATGCTGGGCAAAGACCCGATCCAGTTCAGCGCGGTTGCAGATATCCACCTGCTCAAAGGCATAACGTTCACTGTTTGCGATACAGGCCAAGGATTCCAGGTTGCCCGCATAGGTGAGTTTATCAAGGTTGATAACTGAGTCGTTGGTATCCCGGATGATATGGCGCACCACAGCCGAGCCGATAAAACCGGCACCGCCGGTCACAAGGATCTTCATTGAAAGGTTCCTGATTGCAATCTAATAAAAAGAAGAGACGTATAGTGATGTTGTACTGTCTTATGGCACCACGATTTGTCCATGGAGAAGAGGACGTGATTGTAGTGACACCATTGAATATCACAGGGTGGGCAACACTTAATAATTACTGATAAAACAAAGAGATAAGTAGATATGACGACTAAAGGTCCTCTACAGCGATAAGATCACTCAGGAGTGATGCACATAGACAATAATTATGCTACCGCCCTTGAGTTACAGCTCCCAATATGCTGCCTTTAACCTGATTGTGCTCGCTGTTGGCCATCATCTCCTCCAGCTTCTTGTTTTGATTGATGTTTAACAATGTCGTCGCATCACATTGCACATCCAGGCAGTCCGATAGCCTGTATTGCTCACATCTTGGGCTAAGTGTGCCCCAAACCCGATTTTGGGTCAGATTCTATCTCGTTTCCCCCTAGGATGAACAGTCAATACAAGAGGAAAACCCCATGAGGATAAGGGTTCAATACACACCTTTCCCTTCTCCTTTTGCTCGCCTCACCACCGCCCTCACTGCCACCACCAGCCTCTGGTTACCAGAAGTCATTCCAAACTGATGATAAACATATTTAATTTCAGAGGGTTAATATGCCCTGTCATCTGGGTGCACAACTCTCTATATGGCCTTGTCTCGGCAAACACCCTCTCCCTGGTCAGCGTCAACCAAGAGATTTCCCCTACGCTATGCGATCAGAACGGTCGCTCCCTGCCTCATTAAGACCCAATGGAGATGCAAGCAAGCCATCATCTAACTTGAAAAGTATCTCTGAACTTTGATGGTCATGGCTAAGTCAAGGCTGGTAATAAAGGCGGGAACGATTCAGTCCCGATACAGGGGGGCAGGGTAGGATCCGGATTGACTCGCCCTCTTCTTGACCCTCTAATTGACAGCCTGGACCCTTATCATCATGCATCTTATGAAAATCCTACTGGTCGAAGACGACAAGCTGCTCAATCACCACCTCACCAGCCTGCTGACCGAGGCCCAGAACCAGGTTTACAGCACGGACAATGCCCAGGTGGCGCTGCACTACGCGGCCGACTATCCCATCGACGTGGCCATCATCGACCTCGGCCTGCCTGACATGGACGGCCTGCAGCTCATCAGCCGCCTGCGCCAGCAGCAGATCCCCTTCCCCATCATAGTGTTGACCGCCAGGGGCAACTGGCAGGACAAGGTGGAAGGCCTGGAAGCCGGTGCCGATGACTACCTGGTCAAGCCGTTCCAGAAAGACGAGCTGCTCGCCCGTCTCAATGCCCTGGTGCGGCGCAGCGCCGGTTTCATCTCCCCCAGGGTGAAAGCGGGTGACTATGAACTGGATCTCTCCCGCAAGGAGCTGACCATTTCCGGCGAAGTCACCGTGCTCACCAGCTTCGAGTACCTGATCCTGGAGTACCTGATGCGCAACGCCCGTCAGGTTGTCTCCAAGCAGCAGCTGCTGGATCAGCTCTATGGGGATGGTGAAGGGGATCCCAACACCATAGAGGTCATGGTGAGCCGACTGCGCAAGAAACTGGATCCGGAGGGGAGCATCCAGCCCATCTCCACCATCCGCCGACAAGGTTACATCTTCAACCTCTCCTGCAGTTGATACGCCCCGTCATGCTGACCTCCATGAAACTGATCCGCCGCTCGCTGCATCTCAAACTGATGATGAGCGCCATGCTGGTCATCGCGCTCATCATGGCCTTCTCGGTCTATATCCTCTACCTTGGCCACACCGAGGAGCAGGCCCAGAAGGCCAGTGTCCGTATGCAGGAGAACCTCTCCAAGCTGTTCTCCTCCAAGCAGCCTGAGCCCCACGCCATCACGGATCTCGGCAGCCTCACCCCGGATGCCATCGACCCCAATCTCGACACCCTGATCTGCCGCGCCGACGGGGCGCTGAGCTGGTCCAGCCTGCACATGCCCGAGGTGGTCTCCATCAAGGAGACCATCTGCCAGGACCTGATGAGGTACCTTGGCGGCCTGGATCAGGACTATTTCTTCAAGTTGCACACCATCAAGAATGGCGAGAGCTACTTTATTTACAGCCTGCGCTTCCTGCGCAATCACGGTGACGGCCCCACCACCTATTACGTGGTGATGGTCGACTCCGCCAAGCGCTACCAGGCCCAGACCCGCGACTACCTCTACCGCTGCATTCGCCAGGCCCTGCTTGCCTACTGCCTGCTGGGCGCCCTGCTGCTGCTCACCAGCTTCTGGAGCCTCTCCTCCCTGCGAACCATGGCGCGACAGATCGACGAGATCCGCGCCGGCACGCGGGAAGAGTTGTCCAGCGACTACGAGCGGGAGCTGACACCGCTGACAGAATCGGTCAACCAGCTGCTGGAGAACGAGCGCCAGCAGACCCAGCGCTACCAGCATGCCCTCAATGATCTCGCCCACAGTCTGAAGACACGGCTTGCACTCATCCAGATCACCGCCCAGGAGCTCAAACTCGGCCACGAGATCCATGACAACATCAGCGAACAGATCACCACCATGGATCAGATCATCCAGTACCAGCTGCGCCGGGCCGTCACGGGTCGCAAGCGTCTTGCCAGCAAGGGGACCGAGCCCGTCCCTCTCATCGAGAAGCTGCTGGCCAGCCTCGCCAAGGTCTACCGCCACAAGAAGCTGCAGACAGGTTTCCAGTTCGATGACGATGTCTTCTTTCACGGTGAACAGGGTGATCTGATGGAGTTGATGGGCAACCTGCTCGACAACGCCTGCAAGTTCGCCATCAGCGAGATCCAGGTCAGGGTCAGCCGCCAGGGCCGCGGTCTGCTCATCGTGGTGGAGGACGACGGCCCCGGCATCGCCCCCGGGAAGTCGCAGCAGATCTTCCAGCGCGGGGTCAGAGCCGACAGCTCCCCCGGTCAGGGGATAGGGCTCGCCGTGGTGACCGAGATCGTGCACAGCTACGGCGGCGAGATCCGGGTGGATGAGTCCCCCCTCGGCGGCGCCCGCTTCCATATCTCACTCCCCTGACAGATCGGGGCCAGGCTGACACCTGGCCCCATCCTTTTGCCTTGCGCTACGACGTCATTTTGGCGCCAAACCCCATACTCCCCCTCGCAGACCAGATCCCCTGAGGCATGAGAACACTGGGGCTAACCCCTGTGGCCCCGCCCTGGCGGGTCTGACGCTTCTCGAAGAGCACATGACAGACGGATACAACAGACATAAAAAAACCGGCCGCGAGGGCCGGTGAAACAGTTCAGGCTTGTCAGGTGACAATGCGCACCCAGCGGATGAAGACAGCTTCCAAATCCCTGTGAAACCCTGTCTTCTTGAGTACGTGGGTTCACTCTACGCCAGGGTCACTGAACCAAGACTTAACCGTCATGACATCAATTCCCGGCCTCAGAGCCTAAACCCGAGAGACTGGCGCAGATAGGCGCCCGCACCGAGCAGGCCCGGGCCTTCGTGGGTGATGAGAAACACGGGGATGTCTTTGAGATAGGGCTTAAAGCGCCCCTTGTCCTCGAACGCCACCCGGAAACCCGAGCCGATGAAGAACTCCTGGAAGCGCGGCACTATGCCGCCTGCGATGTAAACGCCGCCAAAGGTGCCCATGTTGAGCGCCAGGTTGCCGGCAAAGCGGCCCATCAACACGCAAAACAGGCTTAAGGTGCGGCGACAGTCCAGGCAGTCTCCCGCCAGCGCCCGCTCGGTGATGTCTTTGGGGGCGAACGCCTGTGGCTCACGGCCATCGGATTTCACCAGGCCGCGGTAGAGGTTGACCAGACCTGGGCCCGACAGGAAACG